>Ga0315282_10000597_pt1 | contig 70776 bp, 50 predicted proteins | sample YL17G07_20_MG_FD_203693 | JGI IMG/M metagenome (GOLD analysis project Ga0315282, IMG submission 203693) | Sediment microbial communities from Yellowstone Lake, YNP, Wyoming, USA - YL17G07_20 | ecosystem: Environmental > Aquatic > Freshwater > Lake > Sediment | place: USA: Wyoming | collected... | reverse complement strand
ACTGGGACAAATGTCTATGAGACTCTTGCCTCGCTGATTGCGACATGGCAGTTCCAGAAAAAGGACCTACGTGCAGAGCTTTGCAGGATGCTGACCACAAACATGTGCTAAAGAGCTAAACAAATACCTTTTTTTTATTTTTCTTTCTCTATGACCAGCGGCACGTAGCTGAAGCTCTCAACGTCAACAAGCCCCCTAGTCGTGATTTTGAGTTTCGGTATGACCTCGAGCGCCATGAATGAGATTACCGAGAACGGATGCTCCATCTCGCAGCCGATAGCCGATGCCGCGGCATCCAGCTTCTCGATGTCCCTCGAGGTCTTTTCGAATCCACCGATGCTCATGAGTCCGGCGAGTGGAAGCATAAGCGTGCCTGTCACTTTCTTTTTCTTAGCATCATAAACATTCATGCCTCCTCCAGTCCTGATTGTCGCGTTTATCGCTGAAACCATGCTGGAGTCAGAGCTTCCGACGCATATTATGTTATGGCAGTCGTGGGCGACCGTAGAGCATATTGCTCCTTCCTTGATCCCGAAGCCTTGTATTGCGCCCACAGCGAGCCGCGGCTTGGCGGTCTTTTGGTATCGGTTTACCGCCGCTATTTTCAGTACGTCCTTCTGGACGCTGAAGGACAGTGCAGTCTTTTCTGCCGTGTACAGGCTTCCCTCAGAGGCAACCATGACGCGGATTGGGCCTCCAGAAGGCGGGAGTGTGACTTCGAGATCTTTCTCGCAAATATTCCTGCACTTCACTGTCATCATCGCGCGAGATGGATAACTGAACCGTTCAGGGAACACGCTTGATTGTGCTTTTCCATTTACTGCGGCGATCACTCCACGGCTTATGACTAGGCTTGGCTCGAATTTCTCAAGGTCACTAACTATGGCGAGGTCGGCCTGAAGTCCTGCCTTAATCCTTCCGGTAATATCGGATAGCTTGTAATGGTCTGCTGCATTGGCTGTGGCGCACTTTATGCTTTTTGCGGCATCAGCCCCGAAGTGGACTGCGAGATGCAGGTTACGGTTTATGTGGCCTTCACGCACTATGTCGTTCACGTGCTTGTCGTCAGTGCAGAATAGCAGGTCTTCCCAATAATTGTTCATGAGCCAGAAGAATTCCCTGGAGCTTGATGCTGCAGAGCCCTCACGAATCATGACTTTAAGGCCGCAGCCAATCTTCTCGACTGCCTCAAGTTCAGTGAATGATTCGTGGTCGTCGTTTATTCCAGCCGCAACATACTGTTTCAGCTTCTTTCCTGAAAGGCCTGGGCTGTGTCCGTTTATCACGAGTCCCAATTTTTTTGCTGCATGAATCTTTGCCATGACTTCAGGATCATTGTTGAGAACTCCAGGGAAATTCATGACTTCCCCAAGGGCCACGACTCTGGGAAGCTTAAGGCATCGGCTTACTGTTTTGGCATCCATGGTGGCGCCACCGGAATCAAGAGGGCTTGCCGGAACGCATGATGGAACAGCGAAGAATGAATTGACAGGAAGCAGCATGGATTCCCTTATGAGAAGTTCTAGGCCGGATGCTCCAAGCACGTTGCATATCTCGTGAGGGTCAAGTATCATGGTAGTAGTCCCGTGCGCCACTACTGCTTTGGCGAATTCCGAAAGCGATACCATGCTGCTTTCGAGATGCACGTGCGAGTCTATGAATCCCGGAAGTACGTACCTTCCTTTAACATCCACCTTGCGTCTTGGCGGCGAAGCTGAAAGCGTACTGCTCCATCGCCCCCAAGGCCTTACTTCCAGTATTCTTCCATCCTTTCCGATGAATATGTCGTTGTTCTCGAAAGATAGCGTCGCGTCATTGAATACACGGCCTCCCGTTATGGCGAGGTCGCACTTTGTTGGTTTACTCTGTCGTGACGCGGGCATAGGCATAGAGTTTGAGTTAATGGACATTCTGGGATCATTATAAACTTTTTTTCCCTGAAAGCCAAAAATAAGGATCATCAGCGCCCGCTTAGGCAGTGTAAATGCTCTTTTTTAAAGTGTTTAAATCTTTGCGTTGTAAACGCAAACATTTATAAATTGCTTGCGTTCTAAATATATGATATGGTGGAGGTTGAGCGGATAAAAACGGCAGTGGCCGATAGGGAGGACGAACTCAGACAAAAGTTCGAGAAGGAAAGAATAATCCAGAGGGAAGGAGAAAGCGACGTAAAAAAGCTCGTTTCCACTGATGCGGCATTGGTGATTACGGGCGTGAGAAGGTGCGGGAAATCGCTTCTGGCATTCATGCTCGGCAAGGATGAGAAATACGGGTACGTAAACTTTGAGGACGAGCGCCTGCTGATTGATGCCGGCGAGCTTAACCGGGTGCTGGAAGCACTGTACTCCCTGAAGGGGGACGTTGACTTCCTGATATTCGACGAGATCCAGAACATCAAGGGATGGGAAAATTTCGTGGCAAGAATAGTCCCGAACAAAAAAGTCATAATAACAGGAAGCAATGCCAAACTGCTAAGCCGAGAACTCGCGACCCACCTGACCGGCAGACACGTTGATTTCACTCTTTTCCCTTTCAGTTTCAGGGAGTTCCTGGCTTGGAAGAATTTCAAACCGAACGTGGATCTCACGAAAAATAGGGCAAAAACAAAGGACTATCTGGCGGAATACCTGGAGAAGGGGGGATTTCCACTGACTCATAAGTTGGGAATGGTCTTTCTTGCCGAGAACTACAAGGACATAATAGAAAGGGACATTCTCCAAAGGTATAAGATAAAATATGAACGGGCATTCAAGGAGCTGGCCCGATACCTTATTTCCAACGCTTCCGGCGAGATATCATACAACCGCCTGAAAAGCGCATTGAACATCAAAAGCGTCCACACAGTGAAAAATTACATTTCCTACCTAGAGAATGCTTATCTGATTTTTGAATTGGAACGTTTTTCGTTCAAACTGAAAGAGCAAATGCTCGCCCCCAAAAAAATCTATTGCATAGATACGGGATTCGTGAACGTCATTGGATTCGAATTCTCAACGAACCGCGGGAAGTATGCCGAGAACGCAGTCGCGGTCGAGCTTCTAAGGCAAGGAACGTTCTCCATGTCCAACAAAAAACAGGAAGTCTATTACTGGAAAGACCATCAGCAAAGGGAAGTTGATTTCATCATAAAAGAAGGCAGGAAGGTCAAGCAATTGATTCAGGTGACGTGCGTTTCTTCCAAGAAAGAAATCAATAAACGGGAAACGGATGCCTTGTTGAGAGCCGGAAAAGAATTGGATTGCAGGGACTTGCTGGTGATAACGTGGGATTACGAAGGCGAGAGTAAAGAGGAAGGCAGGAGGACAATCCAGTACATGCCATTGTGGAAGTGGCTTTTGTCGCGCGGTCCGCAGGGAGTTCACAAGCGTACAAGCACTCCGTCAACCCAGTAAGGACGCTCCCTCACGCAGTTCTTCCCGAACTTTGCGTCTCCCGGGAAACTGCAGTACCTCCCGAAAACGCATCCTGAACCGAAGACTGTGCCGGGTGCAAACCTGCAGTTCGAGAAACTGCATCCGTCACCGAATGAGTTCCTCTTCCCGAAAGAGCATCCTGAAGCGAATTCGGAATAGTTCCCGAAACTACAGTCGTCCCCTGTCTCGCTGTAAGGGCCGAGACGTATCTTGTCTTCAGCCTTGCTGGAAGGCCCAATCACGGATCCTGACTCAAGACTGCATCCTGAAGCGAACACTGCATCAGCTCCAGTCGAGGTGTATGAACCGAGATGGCTTGAATAACCGAAACTAGCCTTGCTTCCGAGAGCGCAGCCCGAGCCCAATCTCGTTCTCGGACCGAATGCGCAGTTGTTCCTGAAAGAGCAGAACGAGCCGTAATCAAGTTTCGAGTCAAGAGCGTTCTTGAAGCGGGATTCCCTTCCGAAAGTGCAGTTATTGCTGAAGCGGGAGTTAGGAGAAAAAACGCAACCGTCTCCGAAAGAGCACTGGTTGAATACGCAGTTCGATGGGAATGAAACCCGGTCCCTGAATTTCTCATTGTTGTATATCTTCTGCTTCCTTATGAGCCGGGTCGAGTTCGCTATGACTGCGAGTGAGCTTACGTTATGGACTATTGCAGCGAAAACAGGAGACAGGAATCCGAGCCCTGCGAGCGTGATCCCGCAAGCGTTGAATAATACGGCGAACACGAAGTTGTGCTTTATGGTCTTCACCGTCTTTTTGGAAAGCATAACAGCCTCGACTACGAGCGTCAAATCATCGCTCATGAGAGCGATGTTCGCAGTCTCTATTGCGGCATCCGTTCCCGCAGCGCCCATTGCAATGCCTACATCAGCCAAGGAAAGTGCAGGGGCATCATTGACGCCGTCACCTATCATTGCCACGACGTGACCCTCGTCCTTGTACTTCTTGATCATCTTGAGTTTTTCCGCAGGAAGTAGGTTCGCGTGGAATTCACGTATTCCTGCTTCCTCAGCTACGCGTTTTGCGGATTCCTCATTGTCTCCGGTAAGCATCACGACATCCCTTATGCCTTCGTTCCGCAATGCCTCTATAGCGTCCCTTACGTGCGGCCGTATCATGTCGGATACGACTATCACTCCGACGAGTTTGCCGTTGACCGAGACGAAGAGGTTCTTGTCTCCGGCCATCTCCACCGCGAAATCCTCTTGGGAAATTTTGGCTTTCTTATTCTTCTTCGTGGTGATGGAAACGAAATTCCTGTTACCGAGACGCACGACATCTCCATTCACGGTTTCGGCAGTTATTCCCGCGCCAACTGATTCCCTGAATTTCGCTGGATCCTGCACTTTCATGTTGAGGAATTTGGCGTAATCGTTTATGGCAAGAGATAAGGGATGCCTAGAATTCTTGGCAACGATCGAGGCCGCCACCATAAGCCGGTTGCGGCTCCATGCTGGATCGAGAGTGATTATTTTCTTTATGCGCGGCCTTCCGAAAGTGAGCGTTCCGGTCTTGTCTGTGAGCACCAAGTCCACGTTGCCTATCGTTTCCAGGTACGCTCCACCCTTGACCAGTATGCCGTGTCCTGCCGCGTTCGCAAGGCCTGCTATGACTGCAGTAGGAACTGCGAGCACTATCGCGCACGGGCACGCGACTATGAGCAGGCTTATTGCGCGAATAGGGCTTCCGGTCACAAGATAGACTAGTCCTGAAATAATGAATACTGCCGGAACGTAGAATGTAGTGAATTTCTCTCCAACGCGCTGTATGCTTGTCTTGGAGTCCTGTGCGTGCTCAACGAGTGACACTATTCTTGAAACAGTGGTATCGCTTCCCACGCGTGTCGCCTTCACGTCTATCGCTCCTGATTCGTTTATCGTTCCAGCGAAAACGCGAGAGCCAACGGCTTTTTTTACAGGAACGGATTCACCGGTTACCGGCGCCTCATTGACGATGCTCTCCCCTGAGACGACTGTGCCGTCAACAGGTATAGTCTGCCCTCCGAGTACCACGACCACGTCTCCAGCTTTTACCTGCGAAGTCGGAACCTCGACCACTTGTCCCTTGCTATTGCGAATGCTTGCCGTTGTCGGTGCGCTTCCCACGAGTCCCGCTATGTTCTTGCGCATGCTTGCGATAGTAAGAGACTCCAATGCTTCACCGAGAAGTGTGAGGCCAATTACTTCTATTGCCGCGAAATCTTCCCCTGTTGCGAGGGATGCGATTATCGCGACAGAAAGAAGAGCATCCATCCCAAGCCGTTTCGAGTGCACGAAGAATGAGAACGCAGTTCGGACGAATCCCATGCCGAATATTATCGACGCGATGAACGCCCATGAGACGGAATAGCCGAATATGGGAGGCGCCCTGACGAGAAGGGGGTATTGCGGGAAGAAGTGCTCTCCAAGTATGCGCTCTATTACCACGACGCCAACGATGACGAGGGAGACAAGGCTCAATGATGACTTGAAGTCAAGTATCCCGAACCATTTCCCTTTTTCCCGCTCACGCTGCTTTTTCGGATTCCTGAAGCCGAGCTGCTCGAACTGCTTCATCACTTTCTTTTCGGCTGCAACCGCGGGAATGAACGTGAGGCGTACCGTGCGCTTGTTCCGGTCTATGGTTGCGGAAACCACCCCTTCAATCGCAAGGAGCGATTCGACCATGGATTCCACATCGTGCTTCGAGTCTATGTGTTTGTCCCCGAGCGAGAGTGAGATGGTTTCAGTCACGACGCTGTAGCCTAAGCGCTTGATGGCTGAGTAAATGCGTGATAGCGTGAGATGCTGCGGGTCGTAGTCGACCCGCACTTTTCTCGAGACGAAGTTGACAGTCACGTGCCTCACTCCTCGCATCCTTTTTATCGCAATCTCTATGGAGTGAGCGCAGTCAGGACAATGCAGTTCCACGAGCAGGAATTCGATGTGATGACCCCCCGACGGGGGATTGCCTTCAGAGCGTGCCACGATACTTTTTGACGAAAACTATTCCGCTGGGGAAGTATATAAAAATGCGTTTACCGCCGCGGCCGCCGGGAGGACAAAACTATAAAAAACACGAAGACCACAGCGTTCACTCGTTGTGATGTAACTTCCGTATGGTTCGCAAATTACTGAATTCGGGCTTGAGGTTGGGTGGAGTGGTAGCAGGGCTCGTGATGTTCGCTCTGGAATTACTGTTCTTGGTTTATGCAAGATTCGCAATGGTCGACAATGAGCGAGTCTCCTGGTTCTGGAATGCAGCTGACGTAAAAATCAATATCGCGCTACTTCTTCTCGCTTTCGTCGTTGAAGGGCTCGCTCTCGCAGCAGGATTCAAGCTCGTCAGGGCATTCATGGCCAGGGAGAAGCTTCGCGGCGTTATTCACGCAATCACAAGGGGAGCGGTTTTCGGATTGACTGTAGGCGTTCTGGGATTGCTTCCGGCAACCATTCTCGCATGCTCGATGCTTTTCAGCTCCACTGTGAGTCCGCTTCTCGTGGTCATCCAGGCGGTAGTAAGTCTTTGCGGATTCGTTTTAGGAAGCGCGATCATCGCGTACTTTGACCAGAGGTTTGCGAAGCTCAATGCCTCCGAAGGAGCCGGAACTGATATCGGGAGCAAAACAATCACAGGAACTCCGGTATCACAGTCTTCACCGCATAATGAAGTCGTCCCTTCTGAAAGCGCAGGGGGCACTAAGGAACATATTCCGGCAGGGGTGGCGGGGAAAAAGAAGCAGATGCGGAAACGCGTCAGGCATCGCAAAAGGAGGATAAGGAGAAGGCGTCCGGCACGCAGGGCAAGGGTCAGGCGAACAAAAGCCCGAAGAACAATAAGACCCAGGAAGAGCCGCAGACCAAGACCCGCATCTTCGAGAAGAAGACAACGGGGCAGGAAAAAGAAGGCTTAATTTTCCTTCTTTAGTATGGTAGTGGTTGTGGCTTTCGGGTTCGGGTACTCGAATAGTTTCCCCTCGTAATTCCTGACCACGACTTTTTCCTCATTTCCTTCCACGAAGTAATCAGGAATGAGAGGCACCTTGCCACCTCCTCCTGGCGTATCTATGACGTAGTGGGGCACGGCGAGGCCGGATGTGAATCCGCGGATTGCGCTTATTATCTTCAAGCCGTCACTAACCGGAGTCCTGAAATGATTGGTCCCCTTGCACAAGTCAGCCTGGAATAAGTAGTACGGCTTGACCCTGATCATCAGGAGTTTGTGGAATAATTCTTTCATGACTTTAGGATCGTCATTCACTCCCTTAAGTAGCACGGTCTGGCTTCCGAGAGGTATGCCGGCGTTCGCCAATCTCCTGCATGCACGAGCGCTCTCGGCAGTTATCTCGCAAGGATGATTGAAGTGCACGTTAACGTAGAGCGGATGGTATCGTTTCAGCATCCTGCACAGCTTTTTGGTGATCCTTTGCGGAAGAGTGCACGGGGCTCTCGTTCCTATCCGTATTATCTGTACGTGTGGGATTGCGCGTATTTGCGCTAGAATGAATTCGAGATGATCGTCTTCCAGAAGGAGCGGATCGCCTCCTGAGAGTATCACGTCGCGCACTTCAGTATGATTGCGTATGTATTCTATCGCGTCAAGGACTTGCTTTCGCGTTATGGCTCGAGTCGGGTGCCCAACACGCCTTTTCCGGGTGCAGAATCGGCAGTACATGGCGCATCGGTTCGAGACGAGAAGCAGTACACGGTCCGGATAGCGGTGAGTGAGATTGGGAACAGGGCTTGCCACTTCCTCGTGAAGCGGGTCCTCAACACCAACAGGATCATCGAGTTCAAGCCGGTCCGGAACGCACTGGAGCCATATCGGGTCTTTCTCGAACTTTATGAGGCTCGCGTAGTATGGAGTGATCTTCATCGGATAAACGCTTGAGACTTTCGAGAGAGCGGCATCATCTAGTTGGATGCCGAGCCGTGCCTTGAGCTCCATTGGGCTTTTTATCGCGTTCTTGAGCTGTTCGCGCCAGGAGTCGTCCTCGTTTACGACCGAGCGCGTATCGTGTTCAGTCACATAGGTCGCGAGCTTCAATTGCGCAGTGCTGTTATTATTCGCGGTGGTCGTGGTGGCGAACAAGAGTTTTCCTGCCTTGCGGTCCGCAAGGGTCTTGTCTCCTGACTGGTTTTTCGTTGACGACGCTGGTGATGCTGCTAGTGGTTTGTTCATACTTCTTTTCCCAATTCCTCCCTATAGATGCTTAGAACCTCTTTCTTGAGTTCTGGCGGTATGGTTATTGATTCGTGTATCACGAAGAACTTTTTCCTCAATTCATCCTCGCGGAGCACGGCTTCCCTTAGGTGTTTCTTCTTGAACTCTCCTATGAGGTATCCTTTCGCCCCGTTCTTGTATGACAGGTAGAATCCGAGAAGTTGCTCGTCGCGTGAGACTCCGCACGCATCATAGCCTAACATCGTCTCCTCCCCTACTTTGGGGTCTCCTCCGAATAGCGCCCTGTAGAACGGCTTGCATTTCTTTTCGAACATGTTCTTGGTGCGAAGCATTCCTGCCCTGCGCACGTCTATTCCGCATGCGTTAAGGTAGAGGTAAATCCTGGCGCACTTCGAGCACGTATGGCACCAGCGGCTTGAGCCCGCGTCCCCGTGCTCGTCAGGGAAGCAGGACATCTGGTACTTGCCGAATTCCTTGTATCTCGTGTGAAGTATCTTTATTATGGCGAGATCATGCAATGGCTCTACTATGCTGCAGACGTCTACTCCGCCTGATGTCATTGAACGCATCATCGCGTCCATCTTCTGTACCCAGAAGCTAGTCTGGTCGTAAACGGGGTAGGAGATGAATCCGTCAGAATTGAGGTACGTGCAATTGCATGATTGTTCGTTCCCGAACATCACGTTTCCTGCATGGAAGTGATGCGCGAGCGGAAGCATCTCAAGGCAGTACTCGGTTATGAGGTGTCCGTAGCCCCATTCCGTCTTGGGCAGGCCCCAGTATTGGTAGTTGTGTAGCGGCGCCGTGCCGTTCGATATCCGCATCATGCGGGCTCCGAATTCCTTGACGAACCGCTTCCCTAAGGACGTGTTGTGCGCGACTTCAACCGGGACGTCAGGTTCCTCGACATAGGAGAGGGTGCAGTCACGCTTCAGTTCGTGGCACACTGCGTATGTAAGCAGGCTGTCTTTTCCGAATGTGAAGTTTATGACTGCAGCGGAATCGTCGTAGTTCCCGTCAACAGCGTGCTCGTTGGGTATCTTGATTTCGTAATCCGAGAAGACTGTCTTGAGGTTCAGGAAGTTCTTTATGAGCTCTGCAGTTGATTTTCCGTCCATTGCCGCGACTGCAGGAAGATGATATAGGAGCGTCTCGTCAAACATCGGCTTGAAGAATGGCGCGGCAGTGCTTGAGTAGTTGAGCGAGTTGTCCCCGTTTCCGAGCATTGTCGGAAGGTGTGCAGTCATGAGGTATGCGAGATTGTCTTCCATGAATTCCTTTGACTTGTTCGGGAATTCCGCCCAGATGTTTTCCGGATAACTCAACGGGTATTCCTTGTTCTTGACTCCTAATGTGAATCCAGTTCCTGTCCTTTTGCAAGAGATTCTCATTTCTTAGCAGCGTTCACCTCCCCTAGCTTTTTTGAAAGCTTCTTGTAGTACGGTCTTCCGAGCTCTTCCTGGAATTTCTTGTTTCCGTACCTTTTCATCGCGATAAGAACCACGGCATTCACGATTTCATCGTATGTCATGCCTGCGGCTCTCGCTGCCTCAGGGAAACACGAGTTGGCATTTGGGTCAGGGATTATTCCCGGAAGCGGATTCAATTCCAGTACGTGTGGAGTCTGGTTCGCCGCATCAAAGCGCAAGTCTATCCTGCACCAGTCACGGCACTCTGTCGCATTGAATGCGGCGATTGCAGTATCCTGGAGTTTCTTCTTGAGCGCTGCCGAAAGCCTCGCTGGGCAAGTAAAAAGTTTAAGGGGATTTTCCGGAACGTCCCATATCCATTTCAATTCGTAAGAGTAGGCGGGAGCAGCTCCTTTAGGCATCTTGTCAAAGAGTATTTCGACAATAGGAAGTGCGGTCGGCGGGTCGTTCCCGAGAAGTGCTATGGTGAATTCGCGCCCTGTCAGGAATTCCTCTACTATCGCTTCCTGTGCGTAACTCGTGTTTATGCGTTCCACTTGCGCTTTCAGTTCGCGAATGTCATGCACTATCGATTCGTTGTGCACTCCCTTGCTCGAGCCCTCGCGTATCGGCTTGACTATGAGCGGGAAAGGCATTCTCTCGATTTTTGGTATTTCTGAAACGCTGTTGAACACCCAGAATCGGGGGGTCGGTATCTTATGGTGGTCGAGCACGCGCTTGGTCATTGCCTTATCAAGATTAAGCGCTAGAGACATTATGCCTGAGCCAGTGTATGGCACGCGCAGCATCTCGAGTATGGCTGGAATGTGCGATTCCCTGCTCTCCCCGAAAACGCCCTCGGCTATGTTAAATGCCAGGTCCAACTCGCGTATGTCATCAAGGCGCGAGAATATTGTCTTGGGCACCGCCTCGAAGCGGACTACCTTGTGACCGGCTGCCTCCAATGCCGCGGCAATCGAATCAACTGTCTTTTGGGAGTCGAATTCGGCGAAAAAGTCCGGAGCGACATCCTTAGGCACAACGTCCGGCTTGAAGTTGTAGAATAATCCAACGGTTAGTGACATTTTTTTACACCTCTCTTATCGTTCCGACGATTGAAAGAATCAGTACACTCCAGCAGTTGCCGTTAGGCTTCCTGCGGCGTGAATGTGCGCTCCACTCGCGCGTTGTAATTCATTATGCTCCTCCAGCGTTCTTATTCTGCAAGAGCATAGTTTGCAAAAAAGGCGTACCGAACCACAAACCATGCGGAGTCTTTATTCAATCCCCAACCAACCCCTTTCAAGGAACTTAATCCCTGTTGAACGGAGCAATGTAAATAGGACTTAGCTGTATTTAAATTCTTTGTTGTAAGATTTAATCACCATTCGAATACATAATTTTTCGGAAAAATCATGACATTACGAGCCCGTAAAGCTTCACCGGCCTCTTCTTCGAAGCAAAAAATTTCCACGAGCAACACTTCGCCAGCCTTGCGGAGAAAACATTTTTAAAACGAAGGGGGCTCCGGTGGCTTTGGTGTAACCTTAGAAAAAATGTTGTTCACTAACTTCGGTTTGGTCGGTATCGCAACTGTAGTGAGCCTGCTCGGTCTAGTATTTGCAGGATTCCTGATAGCATGGATAATGAGGAAGAATCCTGGAAACGCGAAAGTCAGGGAAGTGACCCGCGCCATACAGACAGGTTCAAACGCATTCGTGAAACGCCAGTACAGGACGATAGCGCTTCTTTCGATAGTGGTTGCCGCGATAATCTGGTTCGGGCTCGGCCCAATGACTTCAATCGCATTCATGATAGGAGCACTCTGTTCAGCAGTAGCGGGAATAGTGAGCATGTACGTGGCAGTCAGGGCAAACGGCAGGACCACACAGGCCGCAACCAAAAGCATAACCGAAGCGCTTGACGTGAGCTTCAAGGGGGGAGCCGTCATGGGATTGTTCGTAGTCGCCATGAGCCTTCTCGGGATTTGCGTCCTCTTCCTCATTCCGGGATTCATGGGCACATCCGAATCCACATCACCAATAATCGGGCTCGCATTCGGAGCAAGCTTTGTGGCACTCTTCGCCCAATTGGGAGGCGGAATCTACACCAAGGCGGCGGATATCGGGGCGGACCTCGTCGGGAAAGTAGAGGCCAATATACCGGAAGACGACCCGCGAAACCCGGCAGTGATTGCCGACAATGTCGGAGACGCGGTCGGAGACTGCGCTGGAAGGGGAGCCGACCTTTTCGAATCATGCATAGCAGAGAACATCGGAGCGATGCTCATAGGACTCCTGATCGTTGGAGTCTATCCTTTCGCAGTTGTCTTCCCTCTTGTTGCCAGGGCATTCGGGATATTCGCATCAATAATCGGCATGCAGTTCGTGAAGGCGCGCCCTGACGAGGACGATCCGATGCGACCAATGAGGTTCGGCCTATACATCACGTCAGCAATATGCGCTGTCGGATTCTTCTTCCTAATCAAATGGCTTCTCGGAGGCAATATGTGGCTGTTCGCCTGCTCTATTGTCGGAATAGTGAGCGGACTGCTTCTCGAGATGATAACAGACCATTACACTTCAACCAAGAAGAAACCAGTACAGGACATCGCGAAAGCATCACAGACCGGTGCCGCCACGAATTTCCTGAGCGGATTCGGTTATGCACTCGAATGCACTGCACTGCCTATACTCGTCATGTGCGCTGCCATACTCAGCTCGTACTATCTGGGAAGGCTTGCGCTCCCGGATTCAGGAATTTCCGGAGGCATTTACGGAACCGCAATCGCGACTATCGGAATACTCTCAACAGCAGTGTACATACTTTCCATGGATGGCTTCGGCCCGATAGCTGACAATGCGGCAGGAATCGCGGAAATGAGCGGTTTAGGCGGGAACGCCAGGAAAGTTCTTGATCCTCTTGATGCGGTAGGCAACACCACCAAATCACTGACCAAAGGATACGCTATGGGTTCAGCGGCACTGTCCGCATTCCTCGTGGTTTACGCATACTTCACCGCCGCAGGAGTCAAAGTCGTGGATCTGGCTTTGCCCAAGATATTCGTTGCCGGATTCATAGGAATAGCGCTTCCATTCCTGTTCGCGGCATTCGCGATAAGGGCAGTAGGAAACGCAGCGCAGGACATGGTGACTGAAGTGAGGAGGCAATTCAGGGAGATAAAGGGAATACTCAAGGGAAAGGCAAAGCCTGATTACGAGAAATGCGTTGACATAAGCACGAAGGCAGCTCTAAAGGAGATGGTCGTGCCAGGACTTCTGGTCGTGATCGTGCCTATAGCTGTCGGGCTCATCTTCGGACCTGCTGCTGTCGGAGCGTTCCTCCTCTGCGCAACCATGAGCGGAATAGCTCTCGCAATGCTCATGAATACAGGAGGCGCCGCATGGGATAATGCCAAGAAATACATTGAGGACGATCATTTGGGAGGAAAAGGAAGCGAGACTCATGCAGCGGCAGTTTCAGGAGACATGGTTGGTGATCCATTCAAGGACACTGCTGGTCCATCACTTCACGTGCTCATAAAACTCATCAACACTCTGTGCCTCGTGTTCGCGCCATTGTTCGTGTGGGTCGCGACCAATTATCCGCTCCTACCGAAGTAAGAGGCAGTGGTCGCAGAAGGACACGACTTCCATTATTAATCTTAAATTTCCAGTGCGTTTATGAGTTCTTTAACTCCAGCGCCCATCTTTGAGTCGACCCCTACGATTTTTGCACTGGCATTAAGTTTCCTCAACTCGCTCTTGAGGCCGTCAACATCCACTCCGAATGCGCCTGCAAGGTCAATCTTGTTTATGACTATCACATCTGCCCTGCGGAATACGTACGGGGAATTCCTCATAACGTAAGGGCATTCCACAACACCTGTCACGACCAGAGTCTTCTCGGTGCCTACATTGAATTCTGCAGGACACAACGCCTTTCCAACGTTTTCGATTATCAACAGGTTCATGAGCTTTAAGTCCAGTTTTTTCACGTTCTCAAGAACAGTGCTCGCATCCAGGTGGCAGAGCCCTCCTGAGTTCACGCGGTGAACAGGAACGCCGTACTGTGATATCCTGTCCTCGTCCATGGAAGTCGTGACCTCGGCAGAGATGACCGTAATCCGGTACTTAGGTTTTAGCGCTTCGATGAGCCGTTGTATCAATGTAGTCTTTCCTGAGCCGACGCTTCCGGTAACGTTTAGGGAATGCACTCCGTTTTCCTCAAGAATACGCGAAACCTCTAAGGCAGTCCTGTCGTTCGCTGCCAGGACGTCAACGTCCAAGCGTATGGTCTCCTCTCCTGAAGATTTGCTTTCGTGAATCAAGACGTCGTCAAGATTGCAGGAGCTTCCGCAACCACCACCACAACTGATTCGCGAAGAGCATCCTTCTTTTTCAATCATTCAGTCCACCACCAGTTCCAGTGGGTCTTTTATTATCCCGTCTTCAGCCTTTTCGAGACTTCGGAGTCCAATTCCTTTATTGAAGGAAGTTTTTCCGAGAAGACCAAATCATTACCTATCATTATCGCGGGAAGCGCTTCTTCGCCTTTTTCCTTAACCAACAGGTTTACCTTCTTGTCTATGATTCCTGGGGAGCGGAAGAAGTCGTACACCTCGAATTTCAGTCGGTCCATGCCGTGCTTTTTCAGAAGCTCGGAAGCCATGACTTCCATCTCGTGCATGGTTGGATTGCCGCATCCGCCTCCGCAGCAGGAACCGCACGAGCCTATTATGTTCGCGTCAAAAATCCGAATCTTGAGAGGCTCGGATTTTTTCTCTTCCTTCTTAGTGGCGGAGGCTATCTTTGTCGTCTTCCGATTGTTCGATTTTTCCATACCCTGAAAGCATTAATCACCTATTGTCGAGGATTCAGTGCGCAATCGCTGTTTATAAAAAATGCTTCGCTCCGCCATGAAAATTATAAAAGCGCGATACCGCTTATGAATCCATGAGTGCATGATTCCGTGAGCGGAATAATTGAAAGTAAAGGCTGTGCCAGCTTCGGGAGGATAATGGACTCCCACGCTCACATCGGCTTCTATAACGGAAAGAACTACACTGGCAGGGATCTTCTTGAAGCGATGGATGACGCTGGCGTTTCTTCCGCCCTCGTCTCGAACCTTGATGCATTGACTGGACCACAGAAGAAAGCGAACGAGAAGACGCAACGGGAAGTGAAGAAACGCAAGGGAAGGATGTTCGGCCTTGCCTGGGTGAATCCGAAAGAGAATGATGAAGTGTTCGAGGACGCCAGGAACTGCCTCAGGGATTCAGCGACGTTCAGGGGATTGAAGTTCCTTCCCTCAGACAACGCGTACGCATTCGATGACACGAGTATCGACATCTACATGGAGCTTGCGGGAATGTATGACGTCCCGGTCGTTGTCCACACTACAGATGATGAATACTCGAGCCCGAGACAGGTCTGCGCCGTTGCGAGACGGCATCCTGAAACCAATATAGTGATGTATCACACGTGCCTTGGGGATGAAAGCTGTGAAGGAAAACACGAGGCCATAAGCTACGCTTCGAGACTCCCGAATCTTTATGTCGAAACGAGCTGGCTTGAGGCGCCTTTCATCGCTGAAGCGGTAAGGAGAGCAGGGGCCGATAAGGTCGTTTTTGGAAGCGACGCCCCATTCGAGGGCAGGCATCACTACAAGAATCCGTTGCAAAGATTAAGCGCTGCAAGCCTCAACGAACGCGACCTTCGCAAGGTAGTGTACGGGAATTCAAGAAAGCTTTTCGGGATTAATGATTAGATCACAGCATCAGGCAATTCATTTTCTTGAAGGGAAGATGGAAAGTCCCTCATCCCTGCCGTAATCGTCCGAATATGACGCGGGAAGTTCTCTATTCCTGATGCATTTCTCGTTGGTTCCCGCTTCCATCAATATTGACCCCCTCGCTGGCGCAAGCTCAGAGCTTCTCCGGCCAGGAGTCCCTTTGTGGGACAGCTCGGGGATGAAGCCAGCCTGTCAAATACTGTCAAGATAGGTGAAGCTGCGGGCTTTAGCCCGCAGAGGCTTCACAACTCAACCTTTTGGTCCGCCGCCGTGATGGATCTTGCCCTTTATTCTAGCTACATATCCACTGGCGTGATCCCTGAGTTCTTTCCACTCGCGTCCGGAGTATTTCTTTAGGCGTGACGCATCATCCTTCATCACTCCATCCTCATATCTTGCGAGGTCCTTGGCGTATGTGGTCAATCGTTCTCTTGTGCTAACTACTTGTCTCGGATTGTCCGCAACGCTTGCAAGGTATAATGCTGAAGGCACGTTGTTTTCGACGTGGTGCTGTATTTCTTCTTCAGGAGGGTTGAACCTATCGAAGATTCCGCCAGCAGCTCCGCCAAGCAAGTCGCTTCTGCCTTTGTAGACTTCGAATGTGAAAGGCATCATATTGCCCTTGCGGTAGAGCCATTCGTCGCTGCCTCCTACTGTCGGATATAGTTCATAGCTTTGCTGTACTTTGTATTTCTCGTGAGGCTGCACGTCCCTCATGTTCTCGGCCAGCTTCCTTAAGACGGGCGCATCCTTAGTCGGACGCTTGGTGTCCCCTAATGGGTAAAGTATCAGGCCAGAGTAGCTGTGGTACGAGATCGAGACCGAGAAGTCGTGCTTCTTGACTAGGTCCCTGATGGCAGCAGTTTCGGGCTCGGAGAACGGCTTCGTTCCGCGATAGTCTTCAGCCAGTGGATTAGTGCTCGCTCCCGCGTTTTTCTTCATTATCCTCCTGTAAAGCGGGTAGCCGAAATTCCTGTTCAAGTCAACGCCCTCACCGGCATCCAGTCTCCCGTCACGATTGCTGTCGCGCGCGTTCTTCCTCCATCTGGAATCGCCGCGCGTCGCCATCTCCTGTGCCACTCTCATGGATCCGTCAGGATTGACTACTGGAACGACGTAGAAATCACGCTCGTCGACGAGCTTCGTTATCTCATCGTCCTTTCCGTATTTGTCTGCGAGAGTGTTGACTAGCCCTAGCGCCACTTCAGCGCTTATGTACTCGCGCGCGTGGGTCTGGCCCAGTATCAGGACTTCAGGCTTCTTTTGTCTTCCCTTCTTCTTTTCAGGGCCGCCAGTTATCCTCACCATCTCGATAGGCCTGCCTTCAAGGGTTTCGCCTATTGATGAGACGCTGATTATGTCAGGATGCTCTTTCTCCTTTTTCTTGAGTTCATCCACAACCTGCTCGTAATTGTGGTACGCGCCGAGGTTGCCGTTTGGGGCAGCTGGTTCTTTCATTTGTCCGTAATTGCGGTATGCGCCGAGGTTACCGATCGAGGCTAATGGATTTTTCCGGTCGCGTTCCTCTTTTTTCTCCAACTCGTATTGCCTTTCTTCCCAGTCGTGTTGCTCTCTTCTCTCAGTCTCCATACGTTTGAGATTCACGCTCCAATCAGTAACTATTATGCCACACTATGTTATCACTTAGCACGCATTATTTATAAACTTTTTGCCACTTGATAGTAACTAAACGTTTTGGGCGGGTGGGCGGGTGGGGATCTGTGCAGTCAAGATGGGTTCGTGCGCATATAATATAGAAGAACAAGGACGCCAGCCTGAAGCGAAATATCCGTCCGTTACGTAAAACTACAACCGAGTGGTAAGATAAAGCCTATAAACTGCCAAAAGAAACTAAACGGATTCTGAAAATGGAAAGCGGAAAAAGTAATCCTAAGTTTTTTGGCAAGAATAACGCGATTTTAGGGGTTTTTGTGGTATTCCTTCTATGCGCGTTCATGATGGTGGTGGCGGCTTCACCGGTTGCGGCAGGTGCGCAGGTAGACACGACACCGCCTACAATAGTCATATTCAGCCCACTGAACCAGACTTACAACACTAGCGACACCTTGAATTACCTGGACCTCACTTACTACGTGAACGACTCCAGCGAGATTTATTCGGTCTGGTCCGAGTACGACGGCGAGAACTCAACGCTTTACGAAAACACGACCTTTTACACACTAAACGACCAAGTCTCAACTCTTACCATTTGGGCTAACGACACTCTCGGAAACCTCGCTCACGAGTCAGTGACTTTCACGATTCACATGAACGATATTACCAAATTCACGCTCGTGGAAAACACATTTCCGGATACGATCCCCCCGATAGTCGCTGGCACGCCGTTCATAGTGCATGCGCAGCTCTACAATAAAACGTATAGTTGGGGGTATTATTCCTTCAACGAATCGCTTTCAAACGAACCGATAGACTTCAGCGTGTACCATTTCAACGAATCACTCGAGGACTTTGTCCTACTCTACCAGACCACATCCTACACGGACAACGGAGGCCTCGCGCAGCTGATGTGGATGCCGCCGGCGAACCTTTCAGGACAACAAATATCCGTCTCAGCCTGCAGCGAGAACCATCCTGACGTTGACTGCGTTTATGGCGATTTCCACTTTTATGATCTTTCCGCATTCGTGGATGTTGAAGGAGAGGGAACCGAATTCCATGACGGCAGCACCGCAACACTCCGATATCACATACGGAATCTCACGACAGGCGCACTCCAGGAAGGGCTTCACGTTGATGCATATGTTTACAATTGGACTACTTTTGACTTTGATTACTACGACGCCACCAACGTAAGCACCGGAGTATACGAGGTGTCCGTTCCGGTCTCAGCATACTTTTACGAATGCAACTCGAGCGAGCACAAGCAGCCCGTTTATATGTTAATAAACGGCAACCCGCTTTGGACGTCGCATCACGTCCTATTCGCTGGCAAGTGGTGGGAAGATTATCCATCACTGCAGCCTGCAGGAAAAAGCGAGCCTCTCGAAATGCCGCCGCAAAGCAGGTTCACAAACAGGGGATTCATAACGGGCCTTGCTCCTGCATTCGGGATGAGTAATCATGACGCGAGAAACCCGCACTCAGCTTCCAACCGCACTGCAATTGCCGCAAGAGGCGCATCCGGAGTACAGCCTGCGATCGGAAGTCCTTTGGCGCCACCGTCGCCGAACCTCCCAGAAATCCTGCTCACTTGTTCCGACGAGCCTTTCAATACGAATTTAGAGTCCAATTACTGGACTCACTGGCCTTCATGTGCCGGCGATCATATCAAGATATGGATGTCAGTATACAATAACGAGACCGAGATGGGAGTATCCGGTGCGAGAGTGAACGGAACAGTTTACAGGTATAATGAGAGCAGCGGGGAGTACGACGAACTTATTCATCTCATCGACACGAAATACACGGATGCATACGGGCTCGTGACACTCACGGAAACGCCAGTCGAGGGCGGCTTGTTCCATGCAGTAGTTGATGTCGAATACCACAACGAGACAAAGACGGAAGTAATGGGCTTGTACATATACGATGCAGATTTCCCATACTGCACGGGCCATGGGCAGGGAGAAGAGGAGTATGGTAGTTTAAGCATGAACGCGAGCTTTGACAAGGATATAGGAAACGACGAGTACTACAATCCGGGAAGCACGGCGCACATTGAGGCAAGGGTAGTGGACACTTACACTGGGCTTCCGATAACGACTAACAATTCCGAGATGACTTACGATCTCGAATGGTATTATGCAGACCAGTGGTCTGAGGAAGAAGGGTATTTCTACGACTACGCGTTAGTCGCCCGAGGAAATCTTACGATGCAACACGACGGTAACTGGACAGCAGACATCCCGCTTCCGGACGCGCCTGGTCTTTACGATTTGTACATTGATTTCAATAACGGAACCGACTACGCGTACGACCTCCTGTTGCTGGGAGTCAGGGAGGTCCAGATGAATCCAGTGATAACCATGACGCATGATATTGCACGGGTTGGAGACAATTATACCGTAACGTTCAACCTCACCAACAACACAAACAGCGCGAGCCTGGGAAGCGGCAAGGACGTCAACTTCAGGATGTACTGCAACTGGATGCCTGTCGGAAACTGGTATGAGACGACAAACGGAAGCGGTATGGTTACAGTAAGCGGCACAGTAGGACCTGATTTCGGCGAGTACTGCTTCTTCACAGGACTCTACAACAATAACGACACGGAATTCTACAGCTATAACTTAGGGGAATCGTTCACGAGCCAGGGACACACTTATTCCAGCTACTATGATTATGGTTCCGACTACTATTACGGAAGCTTCGCCGGCATGCTCGTCCGTCCATTCAACATTACGACAGTATTGGACGGCACGTTATACAACGCAGGAGATAATGCGACAGTGAACATAACTGTCAAGAACTGGAACGGGACGTACATAGACCTTGAGGAAATCAAGTACGTAGTTTTCAGCTGCGAGACTTACGAATCCTACGGCATGGAGTATGAGAGCTGTGGTGACACGCTCCTCATATCAACGATGAAGCGTGATGCATCCGGACGTTACACAGCTAAATTCGAGGTCCCGTCAAGAGTCTCCAAGATGGAGGTCGTGCCTTATTATGGCGCCTTGGCGTTCAGCGGCAGGTATCTGTACGATTACGACGGCGTGTACGCGAACGTATCTGAGAATGGGACAGTACACGACCTCAACCTCACTTTCGTTAACGCTACTCCCGCAAGGCTTGCCGAGGGCGAGGCGCTGCAATTCCTCGCTGACGTCACGAACGATGGCACGGTTAGCGAAAGCTCGGTTGTGCATTTCAAGGTTGATACCCGCTCAACAGTTAGCAGCACGCCAACAGACACGATAAGCGCTGGAAGCACGATGAGAGTGTCAGGAAGCTGGATCGCATCTGGTGTCGGCACTCACCTGATTACGGCATGCGTTGATGCAGTATACAACGAGACCCATACGTCAGACAACTGCAGGAACGTATCCTATCGAGTCAACGTCACGGCAAGACCGACCTATTACGCAGTCATGTTCGGCCATGGGGATAACCGATTCCGTCCAGTGGGATACATAAGGGAGAACACCGACGGCATAGACCTTTTCGCATACAACATTCCCGAAACAGACCATGAAAATATCACTGCCGATCTTTACAACATTACAGGGAATTCCATCCCGCCCCTTCCCGCGGGCAACTACGACAACGGCACGGCGGCATGGTACGACATTGAGTCAAACACTACACTCTCAGATGGCCTGAAGTATTACAACATCTCATTCGACGTACTCGGGACCGTAACCTCATTCATGGGGCACGTCATCGTGGACAACACGCCGCCACAGATTGCGGACATACAGGCATCCCCAACTGAATTCAACAACATAGGCACACCAGGCCGTCCACGCAACACCACTCTTTCCGCAACCATAACAGACAATAATGGAATCACTAACGTGGATTTCGAGCTGTACGATTCAGATCAAGTCATGCTAGTACTGGATAATGCGACAGCATTGCATTCCGGGACCCATTATGCCAAGACATGGACTGGAACGAAGTACGCCCTGGTTGACGGCACGGACTCGGAAGTAAATGACACGACCATTACAGTGAACAGGGGACAGCAGTTCATGGGCAACGATCTGGTGGAATTCATCTTCGCCAACTACTCTGATGACGGAACGAACTTCTTAGGCACGATCGCAGCAGTGGTCTTCAACATGAGCACGCATCAATTCAAGTCCATATACAACATAAGCGGCAATAACGCGGAAGAAATCGTTTACACGAGCGGCGTGAGCGCCATAATGCCTTTGTACATCAATACTTCCAAGGAAAGCGATATCCCGAACATGCCGCCATTTGAGCAGGGAATGAACGTTTACACGCTCACTGACGGGTCCATGCCGTACCTTTCCGAGATTCCCGTAAGTGAAGGCGGTTACGGCGCTTGTTTCAAAGCCATTGACGTCGCAAGCAACGATCAGGTAATGGACTGCGCGAGCGTCGGGATAAACAACGCGGTGTTCCTCCAACTTCAGAATTACATGTACGGTCTTCCGTATTATGGCGCGTTCGTGAATGACACGTACTATATTAGCGCGGTAATCCGCTCGAACCTGAACGCCGGCACGGTTAACCTAACTTTCTCGGTGAACGGCACAGTGAAGCAAGTGGTTCCTGTAGACCTTTCATCATGGTGGTACACCGAGTATGGTAGCGGCTATCACGTCTATTACAAGAACCTTGAATGGACTCCGACATTCAACGGCACGAACCACCTCAAGGTAGAGCTTGAAAACGTGACTGGCGACAACATTTCCGACAACGTGTACGAGAACAACATTGACGTACACATGCCGGACCTTTCAGCTTATGCATACGTACCGTATGACGCGCTCGGAGGCACGAACCTGACTGGCTCGGCGTACTTCTATTCCTCCGTACGCGAGAACAACATAAGGTGCCGCATTTACGTCCAGAACGAAAGCGGTGGTACTGTCGCCGTTCTTTATGACGGACTGAAAAACATCAGTTGGAGCGTTTACCAGTCTTTCTCGTGGACGGTTCCGACAGGCGTTGACGCGACCTATCACATAATCACCCAAGTCGACGTGGACAACAACGTCACCGAGGAAAACGAGGACAACAACATATACAACAGCACGGTTAACGTTGTTTCCGCCGTGCACATACATACCGGCACTCTCTATCATCCGGATTCAGTCACGAGCGGAGACTCATTCAGCGTGTGCCTTCAGTACTCGTCCAACTACCGCACTCCAGTAAACTTAACGCTCGGCTATCCAGCGAACAACTTTGAATTGAGCGGAAGCTGGTGGAACCGAAACCCGAACGAGGGCTACGCGTACCGAAGCGACTGGAACTGGATGTGCTTTTACCCGCAAGCCATAAAGATAGGGCTCAGGCTTCCGATGAACTTAACGCTCAGCTATTACAACGGTTCAAGCGTTGTACAGCTTTTGGAATCGTTCAACATGAACGTCATGCCGAAAGGCGTGCAGCTCAAGGACCATCAGACCGGTTCGGCTATAGTCAATCCCGGCGTCACCACCACGCTCAACAAGACTCTGCAGGTGTTCAACGTGCCTTCAGAACTCGTGTCAGGCACAATCACTCTTTACGGCGGCGCCGAAGGCGCGATGCTTCGCGGACTCAAGTACCTATTGAACTATGTTTACGGATGCATAGAACAGCGAACCAGCAGGCAGCTCGCGAACATGTTCATAATGAAGTATTACGCGAACCGCGGAGCGCTTGACCCGGCGCTCAGGGACGACGTCTACGGCAGATCGCATTCCGCGCTACTCGGCTCCACGAACGATGGCGGAATACAGTCGCCCCAATGGTTCGAGGGAGACATGAGCGGCTGGAGCGACCCGACCAGGCCTAACGATGGATTCGGCAACGGTGGCTGGGGCTGGTGGCCTGACCAGAATTATTACACGCCTACGCCATTCTTCACGTCAATCGCGCTTTACGCGATATCGGTTACCGGCACGACAGGTACTGAGAACAACACCGACTTCACGGACACCAACTTCACGGCGCTCGTCAACCAGAGTCGCCTTAATTATGGCATAAACTGGATAATTGACCGGCAGCTACTGAACGGCACCTACAACGGTTCATGGGACACAGCTTATCCTGACTACATAACCGAGCGAAACATATTCGCGGCATTCGCGACTACTGTTCTCGAAGAGGCGTACAAGGCATCAAATAACGCGACAGGGATCAGGACCAATATCACGGGCAGTGTTGACAACGCAACGAAGTACCTTGACGCACTCCAGAACTCTGACGGCGGTTGGGGACGCGATCCTGGCGCAGACTCTGACGCTTACACGACGGGATTGGTCTTGATTGCTCTCAACAGGAGCAGGACTGCAGTCGGCTTGGATACGCTTAACGATACCCGGATACACCGTGGAGCCCAGTGGCTTCTTGACAACCAGCAGGCGGACGGCAAGTGGACCATATCTTTCGGGACCTGGCACAGTTATGGAGGAAGCTACGAGTACCAGACGACCGCTTACGCCTTGATGGGCCTTAATTCCGCAGGCTATCCGACCAGCAACGGGAACATCTCCGCAGGAATAAGCTACCTCGTAAGCAGTTTCAACTCCTACGGAGGCTGGGGCGCGACCAAGTCCACGGCAGCGGTCGTGGAGGCATTCGTGCGCCTGAACACGACCCTAGACACGAACGTGACTGCAAGGATGTGGTTTGACAACTGCACGAACGCAACCGGACGCGTGAACGGTAGCAGGGAGGTTGAATTCGACATAAACACGAGCTGCCTTACCGTCGGAAATCACACGGTAATAGTCAACATGACAGGCTCTGGCACTGTGAGCTACGGAATGCTCATAACCGTCTGGGCCGACCGGGACGCTGCGGTGGCGGCTGGTTACGCGTGGGCGATAGACCCGATAAACCCGAACTGGATCATAAACGTGACGGCGGACGACTACACCCCGATGGTCGGAAGCAATGTGACTCTCAACGTTAACGTCAACAACACCGACAACGAGAGCTTGGAGTTCGCGATGATAAAGGTGACGATGCCTCCGGGCTATTCAGTGACGGAATACCCCGCGGACGTTGGGTACGAACAGCACAACGGCAGTTTGTACTTCTTCCTGCAGAACATCTCCAACGGAAGCACGTACGACTTGTCATACAAGATAAGCCCATCAGTCATATCCAACGCGACGATATCCACATGGATAGGACCAATGTACAATCCGGAGTTGGTATCCAACCCGTCCAACATAACACTGTCCTCGTGGTCTCCGACGGATGTCGCGGTAGGCGCAATCGTGGTGCAGTCTGATGACGGTGGAAGCGGCTATTACACGACTCACAGCGTCTCGACAATACTCGCGAACATCAGCAATGACGGCTCTTCCAACATAAGCTTGTTGGAGGCGCAGTTGCGCATTGACGGCGTCCTGGTCGATGTCCAAAGCAGAGCTCTTGATACTGGCGAGGCTTGGCAATACAATTATGCTTGGAGCGCCGATGCGGGAAGCCACACTATTGAGTTGCGCGTTCCGGCGGTGACGGGAGAGACCTCGACCGCTAACAACGAGCAGGAGGAGTCGATAGAAGTCTACTCTGGCTTGTATGCTGATTTCGCGGTTACCGAGCTTAATGTCTCGCCTACGTCTGTCGAGCCTGGCGATTCCGTGTCAATCAATTATACCGTGAAGAACATAGGAATCGTTGATATGCAGGGCAGTGTCGCCACGATAAAGCTCCGTATTGGCGATGTCTACATCAATGCGACTAATCTCACGACTTTCAACGTGAATGACACTTTCACCGGCGAACTGGTTTGGTCTACCTCGACCGAGGGCACTTACAATGTGAGTGTCTTCGTTGATGAGGACGGTTTGGAGACCGAGCTTAATGAGGACAACAATCTTGACTATCAGTCGGTTACTGTGGCGAGCGCTCCGAGCGGGTGCACCAATTGCGGCGGTGCTGGTGGCGGCGGTGGCGGCGCTGGAGCCGCTCCTGCTGCGAACAGGGAAACAGCTACTTTCCAGAAGGTGGAGATTGGAGCGGAAAACACTTTCATTGCTAAGATGTTCCTTGGGGTTACTGGAATAACTTTCGTTTCCAAGAACGTGAGGAGCAACGTCTTCCTGTCCGTGGAGCGTCTTGATGGGGAGCCGGCGAATCTCTCGTCCGAGCCTGTTGGTGATGTCTTCCTGTTCTTGAAGATCAGTCTCGCGAATATCGGCACTAGCGACTTGCAGTCTGCTACCATCGACTTCAAGGTCAACAAGAGCTGGATTGACGCGAACAGCATCGATCCGGCTTCCATCAAGCTTTACCGTTATGTCGGTAGCGAGTGGGTTGCGTTGGATACGGCTTTGTCGAGCAGTGATTCCGAGTTCTATTATTATTCGGCATCCACTCCCGGCTTCTCGTATTTCGCTATTGCCGGAATGAAGGAGGAAGCCGCTCCGACAAAAGTGAATGAATTCTGCGGTGACGCGATATGCAATAACGGGGAGAACTGCTCAACCTGCGAGGTTGACTGCTGGGCGTGCCCAGAAGAAGCCGTGTGCGGTGATGGGGTGTGCAGTTCCAGCGAGAGTTGCACTTCCTGTCCTTCGGATTGCGGTGCATGTCCGGTCACTAAGCCGGTTTGCGGCAACAATGTCTGCGATGCGGGTGAGACTTCTGCGAATTGTCCTTCTGATTGCGTAAAGGAAGCAGGTGCTGGCGGCATTGGCGGGAACAACCTATGGTTGATTCTCGGAGTCTTGCTTGCTGCTGCTGTTGCTGTCGGAATATTCGTGGTGAAATCCAAGATGGGCAAGGGCAAGGCAGGAGCGGTAGAGCCCCCGAAGAAGCTGTAAAAGCGAAGAATGAGAGAATACGGTTTCGGGGAGGTAAGAACCTCCCGGAAGCCATTTTTTCTATATTTTTTTCTCATAACGATTATGGTGCACGTCTAAGACTCCCACCATCACCCACGAACTCTTACCTATATTATATGTAGTTATGACAAGCATCCATTAAATTTCCGTACCTTACTCCACTGATTTGTCATGCCAACTTGCTTCGGTTTTTGTTTCGGTTTAGTCCCTCGCCAGCCATTCCCTTCAAATCCTGCTTGCCTAAATTTCATCTTGCAAAAAGAAAGTATAATAACAGAAAATGCGTTTATAGAGAGTCATGTTCGTTTTCGAGGTTTCTTCAGAGGCAGGACGGAAGGTAGGCGGCATCTACACGGTGCTTCTCACCAAGGCTAAGGAGATAGTCAACCGCTTCGGCGACAACTACATACTGATAGGCAAGTTCGATCACGCGAGCGCCTCAACCGAACTTCGCCCGCTCGATACGCCTCCGGAATTTTCCGGAATTTTCAAGGAACTCGAAGCAGAAGGGATAGAGTGCAGTTACGGCAGGTGGATCAAAGGGCATGACGCGAGGCTCATACTTCTTGATGCATGCGAGTACGCGAGGCGAAAAGTGCGCAATCCTGACGGAGGCAACGGGGACCTCCAGGTCAACGTCATAAAATACAATCTCTGGAAGAAGCACGGGATCGAGAGCATGTTCATGAGCGGGGACTTCGATGAGGAAGTGGTATGGGCTCATGCCGCAGGGAGGCTTCTTGAGAAGCTCATAACCAAACTCCGCGAAGTCCCGGGAGGGAAGGACGAGAAGATAGTCGCCCAATTCCATGAATGGATATCCGGTGCGGCACTCCTTTACCTTAAGGATCAAGGAGTTCCGGTGTCAACAGTTTTCACGACTCACGCGACCACGCTCGGAAGATCCAAAGTCACATTCGGAGCCGACCTCATGAAGGAGATTTCCGATGGTCTTTCAGCAGGAAAGCTCGTGAACCAGCACGAGGCGTACGACTACAAGCTTGAGGGAAAGCATTTCATGGAAATAGCATGCGCGAAGGAGGCTGATGTTTTCACGACAGTGAGCGAGACCGTTGCGAAGGAGTGCGAATACGTACTCGGCGTGCGGCCGCGCCTCGTCACTCCCAACGGAATGGAATTCAGCGACAGGCCATCGGACGAGAAAGTGATACTCAATAGGCGAGAGGTGGAGAATCTCCTCAACGCCATGTTCGCCCCATACTACAATCCGCACTTAAACCACGCCATGCTCGTGTTCACTGCCGCAAGGTATGAGTTCACGAACAAGGGACTGGATTTCTTCATAAACTCATTGGGGGAACTCAACAAGCGCCTTTCGGCAAAGTTTTCAAGCGTCCCAGAGAAGGACCGCAAGTACGTGTATGCATTCATATTCGTTCCATCGAACATATCGGGGCCTCCTGACGCGCTCATGGAGAACCTCCTCATAATAGACAGGTTGAATGAAGTCATAGGAAGCTGGGTCAAGGAATACATACCCCCACACGATTTCGACGAGAACTGCAGCTGCGGCCTGCCAAGGCAGGCACTGAACGAGGTATTGGAGCTGAAGAAGAACCTGCGCAAGTTCCAGAACACCGATAATCCAGTACTGTCCACGTTCGAACTTCGGTACGGCGGGGACCAGATACTCAATGCGGCAAAGGCTGCCGGACTTTTCAACCGCGAGTCGGACTTCGTCAAGCTCGTATTCTATCCCGCCTATCTTCGGCCAGGAGACGGATTGCTCAACATGAGGTATCTCGATGTGATGTCCGCATTCGACGTCGGGGTGTTCCCGAGCCGTTACGAGCCATGGGGTTATACTCCGGTCGAGGCCGCGAGCATGGGATGCGCATCGCTCACGACTGATGTTTCCGGATTCGGGGCATTCCTCCTTAAGACCTTCGGAGACACAAGAGGAAGGGGAATCAGGTCGATAACTTCAGCAGGAAAGACTCCGGGGGAAGTCTCGACCTCAATCGCGGACATACTTGAGGAATTGGCGCTTTTCGACTCCAAGTCACGCCTGCGCGTCAAGCGCGATGCAGAGGAGATGGTGAAAGTGCTCGACTGGAAGAACCTGGTCGAGAACTACATAAATGCATACAACATAGCGACGTCACAGAAGAAGCCGCCATAGTGAACGCCGAAAGTTCCAACCGCCAATCTGAGCATACCGCATACGTTTTGCATATGTTTTTATTCATAATATGCAGCACAGTCCAATAACAATTGCGCGTGCGTAGTGCGTAGTGCGTGGTGCGTAGTGCGTGGTGGTGTATATGGTGGCTGACGTGATGGGAGGAGGATGCGGCTTGTGGAGGGACAGCAACGATTACCGTGACGCATCGCATCGCGCTCTCACAGCGCTCAAGGATTATCCTGGAGCAGTCATTGCCTATAACGCGAACATTGACGCGATAAAATTCGTCAAACCAGAAAGTCTGGAGCGCGCCATTAGGGATTCCGGAGCAGTTCCGGAAAAAATCATGTACGGAATCGCGAATCCGGAAGGAGCAATAAGAAGCCGGGAGGACTTCTTTTCCGGATTGATGCTCAATTTTTCCCGCGGCTCAGCAGCGGAATGGCTGATCGCTGACAAATCGGTTTTCAGCTGGATGAAGAAAGAAATAGGCTACGACGAATTGCGCATGGGAGGCCAGGCAGGGATAATGTCGAACAATCTCGCATCCCTGGGCATAAAGAAAGTGATAGTGCACAGCGCACAGATGTCCCCGAAGCAGGCAGGCCTCTTCTTAAAAAGCGAAAGCATAATGGTGCCATACAGGGATGGGGATTCCACATTCAGTCTCAGGCGTCCATCTGACGCGGTGAGAGAGACTGACGATGAACTGATCCACTTCATACTCGAATTCAGGAAGGACGATACAATAAATATCGGCAGCAAATCATTCAAGTGCCCGCGCGACAACAGATTCATAGCGACTTACGACGAGAAGAACAGCGGCCTCTACATAAATCCAGATTTCGCTGAAGGGATAAAATCATTCGCCAACGACATAGACTGCGCCATACTCGCGGGCTTTCACCTTCTCTCGCCAGCAGTGGATTATGAAGAGCGGATCGAGAAAGCCATGAAGGTCCTTGACGGAATCAAGTCATCGAATCCGGCACTGAAAACCCACGCCGAGATGGCCTCAACACAGAATGCGGATGTACGCCTCGCTATAGCAAAGCGGGTGCTTTCGAATGTGGACAGCATCGGAGTCAACGAGCAGGAATTGTGCGACATTCTGGAGGTGCTCGGTGAGGGAAAACTCGCGAAGGACATACGAAATCACTCAATAAATGCGGGATGCAAATCAATACTGATATACGAGGGCATCTTAAAAATCGCAAGAAAGCTCAAGCTTAAGAGAGTGAACTTCCACACCCTGGGATTCTACGTGACACTGATTGACCGCAAGAGATGGCCAGGGAGCAGTCCTGAGATCGTTCGCGATTCAATGCTTTTCGCGGCATCGCTTGCGGCAGTTAGGCTTTTGGGAGGAAACCCTAAGGACCGCGACTCCCTTGACGGCATAGTGAATTCAGTTCCAGTAAACGATAACGGGATAAAAGAGGTGGACGCACTGCTTTCTGCGCCAAGGGATGATGCAGATTTTGCAGTAATCGCGATACCAACACTCGTCATCGAACACCCGAAAAGCACGGTAGGGCTCGGAGACCTGATATCGTCATCCACTTTCGTTTCAGAACTCGCGCTTAGCAAAAAACAGGAGTCCGGCAAAAAACTGGAAAACTACAAAAAGAGGAAGACACGAGGCAATTAACGGGAGGGGATTGAACAAAGAAAAATGCCTAGCATCTGCTTCCTATTCCAGGTACATCAGCCTTTGAGGCTTAACTGGTTCAATTACGAGGAGCCGAAAGAGCATGATCCAGAGACTCTTCTTGCGCGCTACTTCAATCTTCCCCTTAACCGACAGATTTTCGAGAAAGTGGCAAGGAAATGCTATGAGCCGGCTAACGCGCTATTCCTGCACACGCTCAACGAATTGAAGGACAAAGGGGAGTCCAGGAAGTTAAAGCTCGCATACAGCCTTTCAGGGACATTCATAGAGCAGTGCAAGATGTGGAAGCCTGAATTGATAGACTCATTCAAGGCGATGGCGAGAACCGGTTGCGTGGAATTCCTTGACGAGACGTACTATCACAGCCTTTCATCAGTGTTCGATGCGGGTAAGGAGGAATTCAAGGAACAAGTCAGGATCCATAACAGGGCTGTAAAGGAATTATTCGGCCAGAGCCCTAAAGTGATTCGGAACACCGAATTCATCTACAACAACGGCATAGCCAGGTGTGCAGAGGAAATGGGCTATGACGGGATTTACGCTGAAGGAATAGAGCGCGTGCTCTCAGGATGGAGGTCGCCTAACTATCTGTACAGGCCCATCGGCTGCAAGAAGATACGGCTTCTGCTTCGCAATTACAAGTTAAGCGACGATGTAGGATACAGGTTCGGAGCGAGATGGTGGCCTGAATGGCCATTGACGGCAGAGAAGTACGCGGCATGGCTTTCCTCCTGCGATGGGGACGTCATAAACCTGTGCATGGATTACGAGACTTTCGGAGAGCACCAGTGGGATGATACCGGCATTTTCTGGTTCATGAAGTCGCTTCCCTGGCAGGCATTGAAGTATGATAACCTGAGTTTCGCAACACCAAGCGAGGTCATCTCAAAATCCCGACCTGTGGGCGAGGTGAACGTCGGCGATTTCGATACCATAAGCTGGGCAGACCTGGAGCGCGACACATCAGCATGGCTCGGGAACAAGATGCAGCTCACGGCCTTCAACGAGGTGAAGAATATCGAAAAATACGTCAAGGCGACTGGAGACCCGAAGCTTCTCCACTTGTGGAGGCTTCTCCAGACCAGCGACCACTTTTATTACCTGTGCACGAAGCATTGGAGCGACGGAGACGTGCATCATTATTTCTCGCACATCAAGGACCAGCAGGCAGGATTCGCGAATTTCATGAGCATAATATCGGACTTCAAGGAAACTGTCCTCACGCACAAGGCGCGCAACGCCACCAAATAAGCAGGGTGCCTGCCGGAAAAAGCGAAAATCATTTTAAATTGCGGTACGCTCTTCGATGTTTGTTATGGCGGAACCAGCCGGTAAGAAGAAATCAGGAGTCAAGAAGTCCACAGTTTACAAGATTGAGGGAAGTTCGATTTCAAGGCTGAAGAAGATGTGTCCGCGCTGCGGTGCCGGGAATTTCCTCGCAGAGCACGCAAACAGGTTCCATTGCGGCAGGTGCAAATACACTATCTTCAAGAAGCAGGAGCCGGCAGCCCAGCCCGCGGCCGCGCCTCAAGCCGAAGCGCCGCCAAAAACGCCCTAAAAACAATTCCGATTATTTCAGTATGGCGCGTGCGGTGATGGGGCCAAAGGCAGCTTCCATCTTCAATTGCCTCGGGATAGAGTCAACAGCCCACACATTCGGAGCCTCAATAGTCTCCTCCTCAGGTGAGGTATTCTCCAACGTCAAGAGCGCTTACAAGCCTAAGGAAGGATCAGGAATAATCCCCATGGATTGCGCGAGGCACCATGAGGAAGCGGCAGGAGACATCTTGCGAGAGGCTATAGGCACCCGTCAATTCGACATCGTTGCATACTCAAAAGGACCGGGTCTTGGCCCCGTATTGCGCGTAGGTCTTGCAACTGCCAAAAAACTCGCAAGAGAGAACGCAGTGCCGCTTGTAGGCGTCAACCACTGCATAGGCCACATAGAGATAGGGAAACTAAAAACAGGACTCACTGATCCCGCCATCCTTTACGTTTCTGGAGGGAACACCCAAGTCATAGCACTGGTTGAAGGGCGTTACAGGGTGTTCGGCGAAACGCTCGACATAACTATAGGAAACGCACTGGACGTTCTCGCGCGAGGACTCGGACTCCAATATCCTGGCGGCCCGAAGATAGAGGCACTCGCCCTCGAGGGCAAGAAACTCATTGAACTCCCTTACAGCGTCAAGGGAATGGACCTCTCGTACTCCGGCCTCGTCACTCACTGTTTGCGGATAGCTCCGAAACACGATAAGGCAGACTTGTGCCACTCGTTTCAGGAGCACGCATTCGCAATGCTAGTCGAGGTAGTTGAGCGCGCGATAGCCCACACCGGAAAGCGCGAAGTACTTCTTACGGGCGGCGTCGCTGCAAACAGGAGGCTTCAGGAAATGCTCGAGATAATGTGCAGGGAAAGGGGTGTGGCATTCGCGACAGTCCCAAGGGAATTCGCGGGAGACCAGGGAGCCATGATCGCATGGACCGGATGCCTCATGCACGAGGCAGGAGCCGGATTGGAAGACCCGGGAAAGGCCGACATAGTCCAGAAGTTCCGAACCGATGAAGTGGACGTCGTTTGGTAGTTAAAATATAAGAATGTTTATAATCTCCTAATAAGTGATTAAGATTATATGAACGTTTAAATTACTTAAATCATCAAAAAGGAGATTATATGAGTATGGAAAAAATGGCTCGCAGCGGTCTTGGCCCATTGGAGGCGCGTTTTCTTTCAAAGCTCAGTGCCGAAATCCGGGGCGAAGTCTTTACTTTTTCCGAGGCAAAAGCATTGCTTAAGTTAAGCGGAAGAAGCCTTGCAAACCTGCTTTATCGGCTGGTTGAAAGCAGGTGGGTGGAGCACATAGAACGCGGCAGGTACCTGTTGCTGCCATTGGACGCCGGGCCGGCTGCCGAGTACGCGACAAATCCCTTAATCATCGCGCGCAAGCTGGCAAGCCCCTACTACATCGGTTTTGCTACCGCACTCAATTACTATGGGATAACCGAGCAGGCAAGCGGAATCACGTACATCGCAACCATCAGGCAGAAAAAAACGCTGCATTTCCATTCAGATGAGTATAAGTTTGTCACGCTCGCTGAAAAGCGCTTTTTCGGCATGAAGGAGGAATGGATCGGCAACCTGAAGTTCAACATCTCGGAAAAAGAAAAAACGATAGTCGACTGCCTGTTCATGCCGGAATATTGCGGCGGCTTAACTGAAGTAGTCAAGGCGTTCAAAGACGAAATAGATTACGGGAAGCTGTACGAATACACCTTGCGCATGGAGGACCGAAGTGTCATCAAGAAATTGGGTTATTTGCTCGACGTTTTGAACCTCAATCCGGAAATCGCGGAAAAATTGCGGGAAAAAGTCGGCGGCGGTTTCGCCCTGCTTGACCCTTCAGGCAGGAAGAGCGGACGCGTTATGGTGGTTAACAAAAAGTGGCGGATCATCGAGAACATAAGCGTCAGCGATCTTGAGGTGGAGCTATGATAAACCCGAACAAAATCACGCAAATTTCCGATGCAGAGGGCATCAGTTGGGCCGTGGTCGAAAAGGATTATTTCCTCACCCTGCTTTTGGAAGGCGTTGCCCAGACCCCTCTCCTTAAACAAACGCTTGTCTTCAAGGGAGGAACCGCACTGAGAAAGATTTACCTTAAGAGTTACCGTTATTCCGAAGACCTTGATTTCACCATGAGAAAAAACCTAGACCAGCAGGAACTGCGCGGGGCGCTTGAATCCGCCATTGAATACCTAGAACGCGAGCACAATGCGGAGTTCAGGATAAAGAACTTCAACAGCAAGAGCTATTTTACGGACGTCAAGGTCCAGTTCACCGGCCTCAAGCGGACCAAGAACATAATCGCCTTTGATCTGTCCCCTGATGAAATAATCGTTGAAGGGCCGCAAGAGAGAACAGTGTTCAATCCCTATTACGAAAAAGAGTTTTCGATACCGGTTTACACTCTTGACGAGATAGTTGCCGAAAAGATGCGAAGCCTCTTGCAACGAACCCGCGTCAGGGACTATTATGACGTTTGGTATCTGCTGACCAAAATGAAAAAGGAGTTGGACGGAAAAAAGATACGAAAAATCTTCCTCAAGAAAGCAGAATACAAGAAAATACGCTTTACCCGAAAAGAGCAGTTATTGGACAAAGACAAGCTGGAACAAGCCAGGGCGTACTATGAGGCACAGCTCGGAACTCAAATCAAGAACCTGCCGCCTTTCGGGAAACTGAGCGAAGAACTCGAGAGCGCAATAAACGCGCTCGACTTGTGATTTTTGCATTCGTGTTGGTACAGGACGGGAGGCCCCAGAGACTGCGGACATAGTCCAGAAGTTCAGGACGGATGAAGTGGAAGTGGTCTGGTCGTGAGCAAAAATCAGCCGAAATCCTTTTAAATGACTGCCACTTTAGAATGGTAAATAAAGGTCGCTCCAGGAATATGTCTCGCGGAAAAATACTTGCAATCGTCGGCATTTCAGGCACTGGGAAGACCACCCTCGCCGAGGAAGCGGCATCCCGCAATTACGTTGATCCCGCATCCGGAAAATCCTACAAGATAGGAGTACTCAACAGCGGCACAGTGATGAACGAAATGGCGAAAAAGAAAAAACCAGGACTCGACGTCGACAAGATGAGGTACGCACTGAATTTTTCAGAATCGAAGAAATATCAGGAGCTTGTCGCGAAAAAAATCGCCAGCAAGGCGAAGGACTATGATCTTTTGCTTCTTACAAGCCACGCTTACGTTCCGACATATTACGATGATAATAATAACGGAAGTAGTACTTCTAAGGATTCATCCTGTTATTACGTCCCAAGCATGACCCAGGAAAGCATTAAGCACTACAAGGGGCAATTGTACGGCATAATCAACATCACCGCCCCTCCCGAGGACTTGATACGGAGGAGGAAGGAGGACACATCGAGAAAGCGTGACGAGAAGTCAATAGACGAGATTGAGCGCGAATTGTGTTTCGAGCGCGAGGCGGCGATATCCGAATCCATCATGAGCGGCGCTTTCTACAAGGAAATATCGAATCCGGACGGCAAGGCGGAGAGCGCTTCAGCAGAACTGGAATCCCTAGTCAGGAACACTCTAGTCAGGGAAAAATAAATTCTAGACCCTGCTCTTGAAGTAATGACCGAGCTCGTCAAGCCTCAATTTACGTTCGCTTCTCGCGCGCATGTCCTTAACGACAACGCTTTCATCTCTCGCCTCACGCTCGCCCACTATCACGACGTAGTCTATGCCGCTTTTGTCCGCGAACTCGATGCAATTACTAAGCGTCCTCGCCATGACGTCAACCTGGCATCGCACGCCAGCATCCCTTATCATGCCTGAAACCCGTACTGCCATCCTCTCGAGTACCACGTCAAGAGGGACGACCAATGCAGAGGGGCGCAGTTTTCGGAGGAATGACGTCCTGTTCTTCTCCTTCAAGACATCAATCAACCTGTCAATTCCTATGGCCCAGCCGGTTGCAGGAAGTTTCTCGCCACCATAACTTCCTATGAGCTCGTCGTACCTTCCTCCACCCGCAATAGATAGGCCGGGACGGGAATCAGTAGCACCAGCGCCACATCTTGCCTCGAATATCAAGCCGGTATAGTAATCAAGGCCACGTGCCAGCCCCAAATCAAGAATGCAGCAGTCGAGCATCCCGAACTCGTCCAAGTATTTCGTGAACGACTCAAGCTCTGCGAGCCCGTCAGTTATCTCCTTGTTCGGATTAAGAATCAAGCGCGCTTTCGATATGATCTCGTCAGGCTTCCCAACAAGCGATAAGAACTCGAAAGTAGAATTTATATCTCCTTCAGAAAGACCGAACTTCTCATTCCTGAGAAGCCCTTCAAGCGCTTCACGCGATATCTTGTCCTTCTTGTCAATAGTCCTGAAAAACTCGAGCCGAGATTCACCTTCAGGAATGCCAATGCTTCCTGCGAATCCGGAAAGTATCTTCCGAGTATTGATGAGTATGTTGAAATCATCTCCCTTCACCATCCCGCAGTCAGCAAGGCATTTCGCAAGGCACGCCACTGCCTCTGCATCGGCTATCCTGCTTCCAGGACCTACTAGCTCTATCCCTGCCTGGTAGAATTCCCTGAATCTCCCTGCCTGCGTATCCTCGTACCTCCAGAATTTCCCAGAATAGAACAATCGAATCGGTTTCGGCATCGCTGGATTGGATGCTATGATCCTTGCGATGGGGATAGTGCCGTCGAACCGCAATGCCAGCTTCCGTCCTCCCTTGTCATCGAATGCATAGAGCTGCTTCTCTACTTCCTCGCCGCTTTTTTTCGCAAGCACCTCGAAATACTCGAATGCTGGAGTCTCTATCCGTAAGTAGCCGAATGACTCTATGCTTTCGGAAATCCGCTCAAGGAGTGAGTCCATGAACTCCAATTCCTGCGGCATGAAATCCCTGGCGCCCTTTGGAGGCTGGAGTGCTGCTGCCATCGGGATGAATCTCGGAAGCATCATTTATATTTTTTAGGCAAAGAACGGCTAATTCGTCAGTTGACCGATAAATTAGCCTGAATCGGCTCTTGCAGTGCGCTCTGACTAAGTTTTATATATATGCGTAGAGCTTCATTCAGTCAGTGGCACCAGGGAGACTCGTATTCGTAACCGGCGGAGTCATGTCCGGAATAGGCAAGGGAGTGGTGACGTCCAGTGTTGCCAAATGCCTTCAAGTGCGAGGCCTAAGCGTTAGGGTTTCGAAAATAGACCCGTACCTCAACATTGACGCGGGAACCATGAATCCATACCAGCACGGTGAGGTATTCGTGACCGATGACGGCGGGGAAATAGACGTTGATTTCGGTCATTACGAGAGGATGCTTGACATCGATCTGCACAAGGAGCGAAACATCACGACAGGTCAGGTCTACTTGAGCGTCATTGGAAAGGAACGCAGGGGGGACTACCTGGGCCAGACAGTACAGATAATACCACATTTGACTGACGAGATAAAGAAGCGCATCATGGAAGAGGAGGACTGCGACGTGGCTCTCGTTGAAGTTGGAGGAACAGTGGGCGACATCGAGGGATTACCGTTCCTTGAGGCAATAAGACAGCTCTGCTTCGACATACCGCACTCCTGCCATATTCACGTGACTTACGTTCCGATGCCTTCACACCTTCACGAGCCGAAGACGAAGCCGTCACAGCACAGCGTGCATGAGTGCATGGCATTGGGACTCCAGCCGGACATGCTCGTTTGCAGGTCCGAGAAGCCTATTGAGGCAGGAGCGCTCGAAAAGATAGCATTATTCGCGAACTTGAGGAAGGAGGACGTACTCACACTTCCTGACTTGAGGAACATTTACGAGGCGCCCCTAATACTCGACGAGCAGGAATGCGGCGATAACGTATGCGAAAAGTTAGAGCTTCAAGGAAACAGTGGTGGTGGAGCACGTCTTAAGCCAGACTGGGCGCCTTGGAGGAAAATCATCTCCAAATACTCGAACAACGGATCACTGGTTCGGATTGCGATAATAGGGAAGTACTCTGCAGTTCCTGACTCTTACATAAGCGTGGTCGAAGCTGTGCGTCATGCCGCTGCGGAATGCGGAGTCAACGCCTCGATAGCTCTCGTCGCGTCAGAGCAGTTCGAGAAGAGTCCGGAAAAACTAGAGGCACTTCGGGATTTCGACGGGATAATAGTTCCGGGAGGATTCGGAGAGCGAGGAACCGAGGGCAAAATCGCGAGCATCGCATTCGCAAGGGAGAACAACATACCATTCCTCGGACTGTGCTTCGGGCTCCAACTTGCTGTCGTAGAATTCGCGATGAACGAATTGAGGCTAGAGGACGCGAACTCAACAGAGATAGATCCAGATACTTCAACTCCGGTCGTAGACATCCTTCCAGAACAGGAAGAAACCGAAGAAAAAGGCGGAACGATGAGGTTAGGAAGCCTTGAAACGCATCTTTCACAAGGATCGCTCGCCTATTACGCTTATGATGAGGTAAAATTGATTCACGAAAGGCACAGGCACCGTTATGAAGTGAACCCAAAGTACGTTGAGAAGTTCGAATCGGCGGGTCTTGTCATTTCCGGAACTTCTCCTGAAGGAATAGTGGACATCATAGAACTGCCTTCGCACAAGTTCTTCATAGCAACACAATTCCATCCGGAATTCAAGAGCAGGCCAGGGCATCCCGCGCCATTGTTCATGGCATTCATGAAGGCGGCATCTGGGAAATAAGCGGAAAACCTGTGATTAAGGATTAAGGCTGGTTTAGGCCGTTGTTCAGTGCAGTATTAAGGCTTCCTTTAGCGGTCTCTGCCTGTCCGGTCACGGCTCCCCATATGTCCTTCCAGTAGCCGAGAACGTAGACTATCATGACCAGCGCTATTATCGCTATGACTATCCATTCAAGAGTTGACAATCCCTTCCTAAAGCTTCGTGCCATTTTGTAAGTTATCCCTGATTACCCTGAACGTGCTTTCGTTCTTTAAAACAGTTTTCCAGAGCACAGTTGATTACAGGGATCACGAAGGGACGAGCATTAGACTGCTGAGACTGAATAGGAATACATTGAGAAGCAGAACGACAGGAAGATAGACCGCGACAAGGCTTGGCCTGTCATCAATCCCGAACGCGACCCACAATGAGGAAAGCACGGCGAGAATCATCGAGTAACCGAGAAGCGCAAAGCCAACTGCTGCCGCGGAAGCCGAGGCACTTCCAGAAGCAGGATAAAGGACTGCCGATCCCATTCCTTCAAGAAATTTGAGGCATCCGGCAGTCGTTCCCAGAATGAATGGGACGAACAAGGCCGATGCGGAAAGGACAGTGTACTTCTGCAATGCGAGACTGGCTCGGCGGTCTTTTCGCAATTCCTGTATGTCCTCCAAGTCCTCGGCGGTCTTAAGGAGAAGAGTTGACGCGTCCTTGTTGTTCTTCGTGCCCAGGATGAATGTCTGGATCATCCTGTCGAGCTTGGGACTGCGCACCCTGTCCTGTATTGATTGCAGAGTTTCCTCCATGCCTCGCCTTCCACCGCTTTTTATGTAGGAATTGTATCCTTCAGCGAACACTTCCTGAAGCAGGCCGAACTCATTGCATTGCGATATTCGTGAAAGAACTGCCCGGGAAGGAGTTCCTGCAGGAAGCCTTGATGCGACGTACAAGGCGTTGACTAGCGGGCGTTCTATTTCCTCTCTGATCCTTGCGGCAAGAAGAGCCGGAAGAGTCAATGCAAGGCCGCAAAGCGCGAAAAGCACACCGGTTGATTCCAGCGCAGGCACAACACCACCGTAAATGAATGCAGCGGGAATCACGACGAGTGCCGAAAGAAGGACTGCAGCAATCCCGACCCGTGTTGCGTAATTCCTGTAATCAGAAGCCCTGCTTGCGAGAATCAATTTGTAGGCGTGGCGCCATCCCTTGATCCTCTCGCCTTTCCAGCATGCCAGTTCCCAGTCCGATTCCAGTTCGGCAAGCCAGTTTTTTGCTTTTCGCTGCGTCTTTGGGAATGAGGATGAGGATGGGTGTTCGACCATTTCTTTCACACAGGACTGTTCATTTTGAGTATGGCGAGCTCGGCGAATGAGATGAGGGGCAGTATCACCAGGAACACCGCATAAACCACTATATTGCTTTGCGGCCTCATGAGGCCTCCGAATGCCACTATGAACGCGATTATCGCAGGCACGACCGCTGAGAGCATTATGAAAACAACGAGGAACACTTGGGATTTCGCAGTGAACCCCACGTACTCACGCTTCTTGTCCTCAATCATCCTTTCCGCGAGGCGCCTAGTTATCCTCAATGCCTCAGGAGAGCTTCCGAGCCTGAGTGTTTGGATTATAGTGCTCACTGCCTCGCTCAATTGCGGCGAGCCTAAGCGCGAATCCAAGTCAGACAATGCCTTCTCCAGGAGTTTTCCCTTCTGTTTTTCGGCAAGCGCCTCCGACAATACTAACCGGAGCTCCCCGAAGCTTTCCATGCTGCATATCTTCTCAAGACTGGCCTCAGGCGTCATCCCTATCTCAAGTAGTTGCGAGAAATACCTGAGCATGAAAGGCAGTTCGCTCTCAATCCGCTTCACTCTCGATCCCGCAAGTATGTCAAGCGCAATTGCAGGCATCCTAAGCGAAACAACAGATACGACAAGGAGAGCGAGCCCAAGAAGAGGCAGTGAAAGCAGGGTCAGAGCGACAACGCCTGATGCGAAGAATGCAAGAAAAAGCATTAATGCGGCATCAATCATTCCCGAAACCGCAGTATGGGGCTTCCTCAAGCCAGCACGCACTGCGGCAAGCTCCAGCATTTCACGGGCTTTCGGACCGAATTGATGGCTGCTTAAAGCTCCCAAAATCGAATGCATGTCATTCAGTGTCCTCACTCAAGCTGTAGTGATTCCTTTCAGCCTGCGTTAAAACTTTTCGCACCAGACAATCATATTTAAACCGCAAATTCTTGTAATTGCATGTAAGGTGAGCACGGACCCGAAAATGGATGCATTCATACTCGTTCAGGTAAAAGGCTATGAGGAGGACGAAATCGTAAGGAAAATAACGGAAAAATACAGTGACGAGCTTTTGAAACTCGTTTCCGCAAAAACCGGACACGAGAGGCTTGTCGCATTCTCGCTGACAGGGGTTTATGATCTTATTTTCGGAGTGAGCGTCGCCGATGACGAGAGACTGAGGCAAATCGTGGTGGACATCCGAAAGACTCCGGGAGTCATGAAGACAATGACCATGATTGCACTCGCCTAAGCTTTATGCCGGCGCGTGGTGGTCTTTTCAGTTCTTTCATTCATTTTTTTGAATAGCTCGGAATCTGAAGTACCTTTGGGGATTGACTCGAGAATCCTCTCCCGTTTCTTGGCTTCTGAAGTCACGTCTTTCACGTCGAGATACCTTCGTGCAATCTCGGTAAAGACGCGTCCCTCTGCATCGGCTTTTCCTCTTCCTCCACCACCACCGCGGCCTGCCGGGCATTTCACGAGGCGGTTTCTGTCATAATCGAACCTGAATAATGCGTGAGTTTTCGGGATTCCGGAAACCGGGTCAAGCTCCTTCAGGACTTCGACTATCTCGGTCACGACTCTTTTCGCGTTCTGCTTTCCCTTAACGTTGTACCTCTTGCATACGACGAGCAAGTCGATGGCGCACAAGTCCCTGCCGTTTATTCCCTGCTCGTTGAGCCGCTGCAGCGCGAATGCTGCGCTTTCAGCGTGATAAGTGAAGTAAGTGCCAAGTGATTGTCCTGACAGTATGGATTCACGCAAAGCCTCCGCCTCATTCCTTCTTCTCACCTCGCCTATTATGACGCGATCCGGGCGAAGCCTCAATGTATCCATTATGGCATCCTCAAGGCCGAGGTTCAGGTTGTCGACGCTTATCATCCGCACGCACTGCTCCTGAGGCACTTGTATCTCAGGTGTTTCCTCAACGCATATCACTCTCTGGTTGTACGGCACGAACCTGAAAAGCGCGTTAAGGAGCGTCGTCTTCCCTGCACCAGTATTTCCCACAATTCCTACGTTTCCACCTGCTTCCATCACGAGCCAGAGGAATGCGGCGCCCTCAAGGCTCAGCATCCCGCCATAGGCCAGGTCAATGACGGTAAGAGGCTTTGCCGAGAACTTCCTTATGTCAAGCGAGTGCGACCTGCTGTAAGGAGGGATGACTATGGCGACCCGATCCCCATTCTTGAGCACGCCATTTGCCCTCGGGTGCGTCTCGTCAATGCGCCTCCCTATCTCTGCGAGTATCTGGTTCGCTTTTTCCACGAAGTAGGACTCGTTCGAGAAAGCGAGATTCGTCTTGAGCATTCCATGCCTCCTGTGATAGACGTATATCGGCGAGTTGATTCCGTTGACCATTACTTCCTCGAGCCCGTCATCGCCAAGCAGAAGCGAAAGTGGGCCCAATCCTTCTCCAGAGCAGACGAAAGCGGCTTCTATGTACTCCTTCTGGATTTCCGCACTCAAGCCTTTCCCGCTTCGCTCCTCAAGCGCCTCGGAATAGCTTTCCACCAATTCCTTAAGAATCCGTTTCCGCTCAATCCCGAACGCGGTTATGTCGCTTCGCTCCTCATAGAGATTGAGTATCTTGTTTATCCTGAACTCGTCATCCGCGCTCAATGGCTTCAGTACTTCGACACGGTATATGTCGTGCGCCTCGCCCGGAACCCGGATTATTCTTCCGAAAGGCGGACTATCATCTATGATAACTTCTGGTTCCGCTCCGGAAGCGTTTTCCGGAACATCCAGAACCCTGAATCCTATGCTGGTCATGGCTTAAGCGAACAACACTCCCATTATCCTTAATGGGGAGTCGGAAATGCGCATAGCTTAAAAAGTTCCGCCCGCATTCCGGTAAATGGCAATGCGCAATGCTTGCCGGAATGATGTGTGTTTCTCGTGATGAAAATGGCAAAGCCTGGATCCCTAGATGATGTCGCATCAATGTATTTAGTTGACAAGGATAAGATGCTAGACCTTGCAGAGACCGCACCGCAGCTTTCAAGGAGAGCGCTCGAGCTTGCGAGAACGCAATTGAAGCAGTACAAGGATGCATTATTGAGCGCTCCACCCGTTGAGCGTATAGTGTTCACGGGGATGGGAGGCTCGGCGATAGGAGGCGAGATAGTGCGGGATTGGATGATCGCCCGCAAATGCAGCATTCCAGTAGAGGTAGTGCGTGATTATTCACTTCCGCAGCACCTTATGGGGCGCGGGACGCTTCTTGTCGCCGTAAGCTATTCGGGAGACACCGAGGAAACATTAAGCTGCGCCATTGATGCGATCAAGGATAATACTGCGGACGGCAGCGCCGGTGGTGGCTGCAGGCTTGTAGCAATCACATCGGGCGGTAGGCTTCAGGAATTGGCCGGACGCCTGAAAGCGCCATTGATAACAGTGCCTTCGGGAATCCCACCGCGCTCAGCGCTCCCATATCTTCTCTTCTCCGCAATCGCGCTTTGCGAAAAGATACCGGGACTGCCCATTAAGGAGGGGGATGGCGAGATTGAGGACGCCATGCGGGTGTTCGAGGAGCTCTCCAAAGTCTTAAGGCCAGCTAGCCCTCTTTCCAGGAATCCTTCCAAAAAGCTCGCCAAAGCCGTGATGGGAACCATACCAATAGTTTACGGATTCGGGCCTTACTCGAGCATCGCCTCACGCATGAAGGCGCAGTTCAACGAGAACGGCAAGACAGTTTCATTCTCCGAAGTATTCCCTGAACTCAATCACAACTCAACAGTCGGCTGGAGCGGCGGGGGCCCTCTCCCTAGCAAGTGCAGCATAATACTACTCCGCGACGAGTCGCTGGAATCCGCTGCCATAACTGCGAGAATCGATGCGACGAAAAGGCTTGCATTCTCGGGCAACGCCCACTCGGTTCTCGAAATAAAGGCAAAAGGGAAAGGTATTCTCGCGAGGATGCTCTCAGTCATGTACGTCGGTGATTTCGCGAGCATTTACCTAGCGCTATTGAAGGGAGTGGACCCCACTCCGGTTCCGGTCATCTCAAAACTGAAAGGGGAACTCGCGCGAAAAACCGATACCATGCGCGGCATTGATGGGAGAATCCGCTCCATTTGAAACAGGAAACGGGATGCACTCACAACTAGGTATCAGGCATCAGGAATCAGCCATCAAGCGTGGAGCTTCTTAAGGCGGAACTCGAGCATTTCCTCATACGTGATGACGTCCAAGTGCGTCATGACCAGGATGTATATCAGCGCAGAGCCTATCAGCGAGAACCACTGAACTTCAGCCGACGGGTCATTCATCAGCATGTAAAGGCTTAACGCCATCGCGATTAATGCGAATACAAGCGTTATCAGCCGCTCCCGGTTCACGTTCTTGCAAAGCCTGGCGCCTCCTTCGCTCATCAGGTCCCTGACCGCCCCTATCATCGAATCGCTCATTTCCTGGCCGTCGAATATACGCACGAGGCTTAGGAAGTAAACGCCCTCCAGCAGGGAAAAAGGCACTATGCTTATGAGCGCGAGTACAATCCCGAGAATTATGCCTCCCAATCCTTCGAATACGAGCGTGAAAAACATAGAGGAAAAGACGAAATACAAGACTAGGAACAATGCATAAATCACTGACAAAACCAAAGCGTCGAGTGACAGCGTCCAGCCGCGTTTCTTTTCTCTCATGATTCTTGGCCGGGTTTCCATGATGTGCGCATAGTCCCGGTGGTACACTACGGATTTTGCCAATATGCTCAGCACGAACGCCACGGACAAGACCGTGAACGTAAAATACCAGTTCATCACGAGTGATTTCCCGAAAAATGAAGCGAAAAGAAGCGAAGAGGCGCCAGCGGCGATGAACATGAATGAATTAACCAAAAGCAGCCTCAATTCCGATGATGCCGTGAATTCCTGATTCTTAGAGAAGAAGAAAAGCAGATGCGATATGTCATCATCTATCTGCCTATTATTTTTTTTGGAGTTCAAGAGTTCAGTGACGCTCTTGCGTTTCTCTGAGAAAAGCACGATATACAATGCCATCCCGATCACAGGCATATTCATGAGGCCGTCCCTGCTTTCCAGAAAGAGGCTCATGCCGAGGATGAATGACAAAAGCGAATTGAATTCAGAAAACGGCGATACCTTGATTCCCAGTCTTTCGTCTTTCCTGAGCTTCAAACTCCACGCGAGTGCAGCCAACATTATCGCGGCACCGCCTATGTTGAGGAATGTTGGACCTGTTGAGAACACAGTGAACGGTTCTCCAAGAAGTATCAGGACAAATCCAGTGCTGAATGCCAAAAGGCCAAAAACCACCATCAGGGCGCGGAAGAGCTTCCATACGCCAAGCTTTTTTCCGGAAGAACTATCTCCAGAAGGTTTGGATATGCCGAGCAGGAATAGGCCGATCAACACTAGCATCGTGTGGTATACCGAGAAGTTCTCAATCTGAACTGGTGCCATCACCATATCGTACACGTACATGAACCAACTAACATTATCCTTTTATAAAATAAAGGTTTGGATTTGCAGTTTGCCGGTTTTTTATCGGAAACGTTTTTTAAGACCCAGCCTTTGACTGTACTTGAGGTAATCAAACTACGCAATGACTCCGGCCGTTGATTCAGTATTGGCAACCCGTGATGCATTCGGGCCTTTAGCGCTCTCACAGGTCGGAGTGTTCGTCTTCCTACTGCTTTGCGCCGTCGTCGGCTTCGTGATTTACGCTGGTTTGGTGAAAATATTTGCGAGAAAATCCGCATTAGTAGCAAGCGCCGCCCAAACAACAACCGCGAAACGGCCTTATCCATCAGCATCACCGAGGCGAAGAAAGCCCGGGCTGCGTTAACACGTTAACAACCGGATCGGCAGCAATAGATTCACTTTTTCTTGGCCAGAAATCCTTCCAGCTCTTCCCTGACAATCCTGCTTATGACGCTTCCAGCCACAATGCCGCGGAAGCGTTCCATCGAGAGTCCCATTATTCCGGAAAGCGCGCGCATTCCTTCGCTTTCCACGAATTCCTTCCTTGAGAGTATTATTTCCAGAACCGCCCTGCGGACATCAGTTTCTATTCCGCTTCCCTTTTCAGGAGGAACGTATTCTCCTCCCGCGGCGAGTGTCCTTACGGCGTCAGGGAATGCCTCGCGCGTGAGCGTCCCTTTAGCCATCATCAGGAAAAGACCGCATAGTTTCTCCTCACTCACCGCACCATCAATATCCACTCCGTCCCTCCGCAATGACGGAAGGACTTCCTCAAGCAGTCCTGCGACGAGTGTCGGCTTGAGTTCCACGTCTTTTCCGGTAGCGTAATCAAAAACCTCGCGCCGGTCCGACAAGAGCACGTCAAGAGCCAGTTTTTCGTTAAGGCCTAGCTTCCTTAATTTTTCCACTTCCAAATCAACAGGGGGAAGCGTGCATATGCTTTCAGGCCGTATCATTATGGGGGGTATGTCTGTTTCGGGATAGAACCTTCCCTCTCCAGGAAGTGGACGCATGTAGCGAGTGGTCCCGTCAGGAAGGCATTTACGGGTCTCAACCGGAACACCGATTGCAATGGATGCCAGGCGTTCGCCTACTGCAATAAGGGGCGCGTCGCTTCCCCAGCAGGTAAAGCACACGAGGTCGCCATCCTCAGCGTGAAGCTCGTCTTTGAGCGCCTCAATCATCTCATCCTCGAATCCGTATTTATCGGTCAAGTCCTCGTCGGTGTTGAAGAAACCGGGACAACCGGTCTTTCCCGAAACGTATGCAGACACTTCCTTCCCGAAGCGGCTTCCGGGAGACAATTCCTCATTCATCAGTCCCGATGCGTGCGGAAACTTGACAGCAAACACCCGCTTCCCTTTCTCGGCCATTCCGGAATTCAGCACCTTGTTTTTCGTGCCTTCGAAAATAGTGGTGGCGTCAATCGCCCTCGCGCGCTTGGCGCTCTCAACGAGTCCCGGCCTGCTTTCGAGCTTTTCCTTAAGATGCAGGAGGCCGACCTGCCTTTCCACTTCCAGCCCTATAACCTGAGGCATTATCCGAAGCTCCTGCACGCCTTTTATTTCCACTCGCGCTCCGGAATTTATGGAAACGTTCAGGTCCTGCCTTATGGTTCCGATTCCCCGCATCACTTTTCCGCTTGATCGGAGGAGAAGGCCGAGAGTCCTTGCGGCATCAACCGCATCATGCGGGGTTTTCATGTCCGGGCCAGTCGCTATCTCGACCAACGGGATGGCAAGCCTGTCAAGCCTGTAAGAGTTCTCGCCAACGATTTTCGCCGCGTCCTCCTCGAGGCAGACGCTTTCAATGCTCACATCCTTGCCGCCCAGTGTCTTTATTTTTCCACCGGCTCCCAGAAGTATAGTCTTCTGGAATCCGCTAGTGCACGAGCCGTCCACTATCGTTTTCCTCATCACTTGTAGCTCGTCAAGCAGAGTCACGTTCAGGCTTTTCGCGATCAAAAGCCCTATGTTCAGCGCTTCAGGATTCGGCCCTCTTGGCGGTTCTTCATCAAGCTCGACGAGGCAGCAGGTGTCATCATAAGCCTCGTAAGTGAATTTCTTTTCTTTCAGCGACTCCTCGAGCGCCGCGGCATCCTCGGTGCCAAGCTCGCTTCCGACAGCATGGAGCCTTCTTACCGCAGTTATGTCTGGCGGGTCGGTGCGGAGCATTGATTCGCAATTGCAGAATAGTTTGCGGGTGCGCAGCTGCTGGTGTATCTCTAGGCCGACTTTAAGGCCGAGACCCCTCACGTAATCATCGCCCAGTTCTGCCACCATATCCTCAATCAATACCTTACCGCGTCACTCTTATAATAAAAACGTTTTTTCCGTGACAAATTTATTTAAAGGAGCAGCCGGCAAAGTGTTTCGGTACGCGATACGCAATACGCGAAGCGGGGTAGGGCAGCCTGGAGTGCCCGTCGGGCTCATAACCCGAAGGTCGGTGGTTCAAATCCACTCCCCGCTACCATTCTTTAGTCGGTGGCCGTTAAGGTGCTTCACCACACCCACGCCTCAACTTCGACAGGGAAGAGCCTTCCCGTATCAGTGTCATTCACCATCATCCGCCGCAAAGTGTGGCCGATCGTGCGTTGAGGCGGGAGGTTCTTCGTGTTCTGCATTATGAAAGTGGGAAGGACGATTATGTCCAGGAAGTCCGTAGCACTCATTCTCGCTCCGCCTCCAGTATATAATCCGCTGAAAGTCGCACGCACCTGGTAATGCCCTGGCTTAAGATAGCTCATGAACATTTGCGAAAGCCCGAACGAGTCAACATCAACCAGTACAGTTTCTCGCGTGTTCCTTGTGACATTCACGTGTTTCATTTCCGGCTTGAAGAACCTTCCGAGTATCCCGTCGAATTTGATGGAGTCTATGTAAATGTCCGCGCCACCAGCGTTGTTTATTATCGTGTAAGGAACCTGGATGTCTTCGCCCTCGAATACCACGGCCTCAAGTGAAGTGAGGTCAAGCGCAAGAGGATTGGCGGATCGTGTTACATTAGTAACGCACTCGCCTTCAACGCAGAATCCTGATGTGCAGTCACTGTTCAAGCTGCAATCGATAACGCACTTTCCCCCGTCAGCACCTGAACCCGCGTCGCAATGGCCCGGATAGCATAAGTTCTTCGAATGGTTGTACCCGAATCGCATGCTCAGGTTGTACTCATTCTTGCTTCCGGCGCACTTCAGATTCGGAGCCGTCGTGTTAATGCAATCAGGGTCGATGCTTCCGCACTCGGTGTAATTCTCGCATATGTAGTTCTTCACGCTCGGACAGCAGTCATAATGGTTCAGGATGCGGGTTTCCCCCCGTTCGCACACATAATTGCCTGTCGTGTCCGCATGGATCGCTCTCGTTTCGAACAGGAGCACAACAAAGACGAACAAGAAGAAGAGCGCAAGCGCTACTCCTCCCGCCATCCACCACCGCCTTAATCGCGGTTTGATTATGGGTGCATCCGTATCAACTACCATATGCATCAGCATCCTCATCCCGTAGTCGTGCTGAGATTGACGTTGCTCTGTATCATCGTGGTCTGGCTTCCTATCCGAAGCGTCCCATTCAGGGTGCCGAGAGCCGAAGTGCTCACGTTCGAGCAGCCGCTTATATGGCTCCATTCCGTCGGCGTTTCAGAGATGCATGCAGTCGCGCACGCGTTTCCGCAGCAGAAGCACTCTTCGAACTTGAGCGCAGCGCTCTTCTGGGAATAGAATTCAAGCAATTCCAGCATGACAGGGACTCTTGCTGGGGGAGTGCTCTCGACTATAAGCTGCGTGTTCTTTATGAAAGCGTTCTGGTACGAGAATTCCTGCTCCGGAAGCCCGGACTCGGCGAAATTAGTTTCCTGTATGAATTTGTCGAGAGCCATCAGGCTTATGAGCACTATCACGCTTGTAAGGATCAGGAATTGCCCCCTTCTCCTTCGCGATTTCGATTGCGTTTCTGTTCCTGATTTTTTTACCATTTTTTTTAAGCAATCCCTCATCCTTTCAGTCCTCCCGCTTTCGACCATCCAGTGATGCTTATTATGCTCCCCATCCCGGTCTGCGGGTCTATGACTGTCTTTTCCACCATCTCCGTGTTCACTCCTTCAGGAACGCTTCTAGTCGTGTAAGTGGTCTCGGATGCGGGCGGAAGCCTGAAGATCTTCTGCGACCACACTCCAGAGTCTATGACGTTCCCGCATATTGCATTAGTTATGCCATCGTCGGCCAGGCATGAATCGCTCCATCCAGTGACGTCAGTCGCGCCCTCTGGAAAAATTCTTATGAAATCGTTATGCTCGTATGTCATGTCGTCTGTGTAAAGAAGGGTATAAGTCTCGTTCGCCCAAACGTCTACTTCGAGACTGATTTTGCCTTCGCCTATTTCATTCAATCCGCGCCGCACTCCGTTCTCGTCGAGGAGTATGTAATTCGTGCCTGTACGCACGTCAATGTCGTCAATGTAGAGTTGCACTGAGTTATCAGTAGTAAGGTTCGCCCAGCTCGGGTTAAGCGTTATGTTTATTATGAAGCTCTCTGCGTCCGGTATGTTCGAGAAATCAAATGCGAATGACTTCTCCATCCAGGCTCCATCAGTGTCTGTCAGGTTCAGTGTCGCGGACGAATTAATGAGCGCCGTCCCAAGGTCGTTTTTCGGCGTGATGCTTATGAATGCATTGTCATCTGTCGAGCCCCCGCTTGTTTTCTTATACCAGAACGAAATCAGGCCATTCTTCTTTTCGTCAAGTGTGTAATCATCGCTGTAAACCATGCATTCATCTTTTCCGACACGGGTGAGGTTCATGGACACACCTCCTGCATGGGATGAGTCCCAAGTCAAGTTACTGCATTTTGGATCACGATGCCACTCTTCAGGGTTTCCTTCCTCGTCCCAATCGCCCTGGAAGCCTCCGTTTGTGATCCGGTTTTCGAGTTGCGTGTGAGCCTGCGCGTTCAATAGTTTCGATGCGTTGAACTTGAAATTGTATTGGAAGATTCCTTCCCCGTTATTGATGAAGTTTATGCGTATGTAGTTCCATTCCCCCCCGAAATGGCGTGGTATCGCGTGCGGTGCTGATGTCTTCAGTATTATGTTCGGAACGGTGACTTGAGCCGCCTCCTGCTGCGCCCTGCATGTGAGAGTGTTCACACCCTCGTCTGAGTCAATAATCCGTCCGGTGTCGAAGTCCACGCTTATGATGCTTCCCGCATCCGCCGGAACCCCGTCGAGTATGTATTCCCCGTTTAATGTGCATTCTATTGTCGGGATCGGGGTATCGGCCGTTCCCACAGCGTCGCTTACATTCAGCATTAGAGTCGCGACCGAAACTTGTATTTCGTCATTCCATTTGGTGAAATTGGTAAACCTGAATTCCGCAATCTCATCGTCTCCGTCTATGATTCCGTGCTCGTTCCAACTGCTTGAGGTGTCATAGCTCGTTTCAACCACTCCATCGTTTTCCAGCCACAATTTCCTCGTCTCCGGCGCGATGGAAGAAGGATTCAACAACGCGAACATCATGCTTCTCGTCATGACGTGCGCGCTCGTTATGAAATTCCCGGTTGATATGTTAGGCCAGGTGTACCTGAAAGTTTCAGGAACAGTGTAATACGGCTTGACGTTTATCCAATCCCATTTGTCGGGTTTCATCGTTATCGTTATGTTGTCGAACGGCTTGTCGAATATTATGCCAAGGCGCGGCTGGTTAGAGTCCTCACTGTTGGAAAATTCCAGCCAGGGTTCGGTATTGCTTAACAATGATATGGGGTCCGGATAAGAGCCAGAATAATGTTGTTCGTGACCGTCCTGAATACACCTTACCGTGTCATACTTCGATGCCGAGACATTCACCTCGTCAACCAATACAGCCCGCTCTCCTATTTCCGTCAAATCCCTTATTGGCGTGAATCTCTCGTTCACTATGGTTATGTTCCTGTCATTAAAGACAGTGAAGTACCTGTACAATCTCGCATTTGTCGCGTTGACGAATGCGTTCGCGCGAATAGCAGTACGCGCCTTAGTGCTGTTGAGCGGAAGCCGTGAGATGTTCACTAAGTTCACGTCACCTACTGAAGTCTTGGCGCTCGCTACGGTCACTCCGTCGAACGTTATATTGTAAACACCTTCCTGGTCCTTGTCATCGCTCATGCTCACGTTCATGTAAGCGTTACCGAGCCGCATGACGCCATCGGATTTCACGAAAGTCAGGTTGTTCGGTATGAACAGCGCGCTCTCTCCAGTTCCTATCCCGAACTCAACTATGAAATGATTGACCGATCCTGCTGTGGTGTTCGCCTGCACGAGCAATAGCGCGCGGTTGCTCTTCACTTCAGGAGCGTTCCTCCGGGCAGTCATGGGCGGTGGTCCCTGAAGCGGTTCCGGAGGGAACTGCGATAGAGGCCCGGTGATGTACAGGTTGGATGCGGTGCTGACGTATTCCTCTCTAACAGGCAAGGGCCAAGCCTGCGCCGATGCCATATAATACATGTAGCCGTCCACTATCTCCGAACTCCTCAAAGGGCTGTAAAAATCTATGAGCGCCTCGCTACGGTTTAGTACCGTGCTGAAATTCGCCCAGTCAGCGAAGTCGCTGAGGCTGAATTCCTCTCGCTCCCCGTTGAAGAACACTTCTATGCTCTGCGGGTCTATGCCCTCGATCAAGTTGTCCTTGTTGGAGTCCGGATGGTACTGCGGGAATGATATCTGGAAGTGTTTCGGGCGTGCGCTTGAATCATCGTTGATAACGTAAAACGGGGTCCTGTACCAGTTGAAGAAGACATCTCGCGGGAGGAGTATGTCGGGAAAGTCGCGTTCGTAAACTTTTATCGAATCGGGTTCGACTCCTGCAGGGAAATCCACAGTGAATGCGAGGACAGTATTGTTCGCCGAGACCCCTGGAGTCGCGGTCAAAGGAATGAAATGCCTAAGCTTCAGCTTGTAGTTGAGGTTTGATGGCACGTTCTTCTGGAAGAAATCGTCAAGAAGCGCAGTGTCGTGCGCATAAACCCATATCTCGTCATGAGTGTCAAGGATGTCTGACAATGTCTGCCTAGTCGTGTGCTCGCTTTTCGGCTTCACGTCAGTCCACTGGTAGAGAGTGAGCGTTCCTATAATCATGAGTATCGCGATGAGCGCCTCAAGCCCCCTTATGAATCCGCGTCTTTTTTTTCCGGAAATTTTCAGTATCATCATGATCAAACGATGCTCACCCCCACACTCGCCTGGCCGAAGGAATCGCCGTTTATCGCTATCACGCGCAGCTTGTAAGGACACCCGCTCAGGCACCCGTTCTTGAATCCGGTAAGATCCCAGGACATCCTGTACGCGTTTCCGTACTGGACTGGCGGGCCCAGAAGATAGCTTCGCGTGTCATTGCTTATTATGACGTAAACCTGTTTGGGAAGAACGGCCGTACCGTTCTCGAACGAGAATATGCTGAAGTTCGCTGGATTGGTCAAAGCGCTTCCCTTGTCGAACGAGTTGTACTGGGACGATGATAACGGGTTTTCCAGAACTATCTTCACCATGATGGTTGGAAGCCGCCTTATGCTTATCCTGTAATCGTTGCTCAGGTTCATCTGCCTTCTGCTCTCGCCGTATCCTTCACCGGCGAATGCCCTTATCTTGTAGAAGTCCAGATCCGTGCCGCTTCTAAGTCCCGCAGCGCTCACGTTCTCGTATGACATGTTCCACCAGTCCAATGGGTCTCCCTCTCCCACGACGAATGTGCCTACAAGCCTTTCGGTTACCAAGCTCGCCCGCTCAGCAATCTTTTCGTCAGAGACGAACGTGTAGGCGTCTAGAACGTTTATTATAACGAAAATCATGACCCCAATGTATACGACTGTCGATATTATGAACTCGAACGCAGTCTGCGCTTTTCTAATTGTGATGCGTTGTCGTTGTTGTAGTTTCCTTCTTGTTTTTTTCGCCATTTTTCTGTTCACCTTCATTATGCGTTCATTCACCACACCCATACTTTCACCTCGACCGGGAGGATCCTTCCCGTCTCAGTGTCATTCACAATTGTCTGCCGCAATATATGTCCTATGGTGCGTTGGGGCGGGAGGCTCTTCGTATTCTGCATCATGAACGTGGGAAGGACTATTACGTCCAAGACGTCCGCAGCGCTACCGTCAGGTCCGCTGAAATTCGCAACCACCTGATAACGTCCTGAGCTGAGGTAGCCTATAAACATTTGTGAAAGCTCGAACGAGTCGACGTCAACTTTTACCGTTTCTTGCGATCCTCCTATGACGTTCAGGCGTTTCACTTCCGGCTTGAAGAACCTGCCGAGCATCCCTTCGAATCTGATGGAGTCTATGCTGATTTCCGTTCCGAGTTCAGTGTTTGCTATCGTGTAGGGAATCTGTATGTCCTCTCCCTCGAAAATCACGACCCCTTGTGATGCAAGGCTGAGCGAGGGAGAATTGTCCGATACTGGCGCAGTAGTAACGCACTCGCCTTCAACGCAGAATCCAGATGTGCAGTTATCATCCGAGTCACAACTGGTCCAGCATCCCCCGTCGCCGGGTAAGCAATAGCCGGGATAGCATAAGTTCTTGGAATTGCCGTATCCGGATTGTATGCTCTGGTTGTACTCATTCTTGCTTCCGGCGCATCCCTCCAAGGCAATGCAGTCAGGGTCGATGCTTCCGCACTCGATGTAATCCTCGCATATGTAGTTCTTGACGCTCGGACAGCAGTCAAACGGGTTGAGGGCGCGCGTTTCCCCGGAATCGCATACGTAATTGTCAATAGTGCCCACTGCAGGGGGAGTCGGCGGAGTCAGGCTTACCGAGAAATAACTCGTAATCGAGTTCATATCCCCATTCGTGCTATTGCAGAAGAAAGTGACGTTGTGCGCTCCATCTTCGGAAACAGTCATCAAGCTGCTGAAGTTCCACGTGATGTTGCTCATCGTGACGTTTTCCCCTCCGTCAAGGCTTCGATTACAGTATCCGTCCTCGTCCAGCGTGACGTTAGCCCAGATGCTTGCGGTGTCGTAAGTCTGGTTGAGCGGTGACTGCACTGTTATTGGGAACGTAAGCCATAAAAGTATGTCATACATGACTTCATCACGGTCAGCCGAGTTGTCAATTGACTCGAACGGGAATGAAAGATAAACGAGGCGGTATGTGCCGATGTATCTTACTGCGGAAACCAAGCTCGTGCCTGTTTGATTGGCTATTGCAACTGAATCGTTTATTGGAGCAATGATGTCGGGCCCGCTATAGATGCCCGAGTTACCCGCTCCGTCGCCTCCTGTCAGGGTAAGGTCCCAGCCATCAGCTACTGGGTCCCCAGCGTATCCCAATACATAATTGGTACTGCCATCTTCTGTAATGTAGCTTGCCCTGAGATAGTTGAGCAGGAAAACCGGATCGCCACCCACCTCCTGAGTTGACGCCCAACCAATGTACTGTCCTGAAATGAATAATGAGCCGCCTCCATCGAGATAGCTTGCCAATGCGGTCTGTTCATCGCCGGAGATCGTTGTTCCTCCCGCATAGTCGTCTCCTGTTTCCCATATCACTATGCCGTAATCTGAAAGGACGGATGAAGAAGGAGGACCCGAGTCCGCGTTGTTCCAATAATCGTAGCTCCTGCCTAGGTCATCCAGTGCGGCCGTGTAATAGGTTTCGTAAGAAGAACCGGCATCATCGTCAACCAGAAGGATTGCCCGTTCGCTCGCAAAATTCATGATGAAGAATACGTAAGCCTGTCCTGCCATGTCTTGGCCGTTTGGATCGGAACCGAGAGCGCCGATAATCAAGTCACTATACGTGTCGCCGTTAACGTCTCCTGCTGCAACCGAGTAACCGAGATCATCATACTCGTTCGTGCCGTTGATCGTGACGTTAGCGGAAGAAGCATCCCAATTCGTGCCGTCAAGCGTCGCTGTAGTTCCTCCGAAGAATACGTAAGCCTGTCCTGCCATGTCTTGGCCGTTTGGATCGGAACTGAGAGCGCCGATAATCAAGTCACTGTAGCCGTCGCCGTTCACGTCACCGGATGAAACAGAGGCACCGAGCCCATCGCCCGCGTACGTGCCGTTGACCGTGACGTTAGCTGATTCCGCGCTCCAGCTCTTGCCGTCTAGCGTCGCTGTAGCTCCTCCGAAGAATACGTAAGCCTGGCCTGCTAATCCTTGGCCGTTCGGACTGGCACCGTCAGCGCCGATAATCAAGTCGCTGTAGCCGTCGTTGTTCACGTCTCCGGACGCAACTGACCAACCGAAATAATCGCCTTCGTTCGTGCCGTTGATTGTGACGTTGGTTGAAGCCGCACTCCAGCTCGCGCCGTCAAGCGCCGCTGTAGTTCCTCCGAAGAATACGTAAGCCTGGCCTGCGGTAGATATGCCGTTCGGACTGGCGCACGGAGCGCCTATAATCAAGTCGCTGTAAGTGTCGTGGTTCACGTCACCTGATGCAACTGATTGCAGGTAACCGAGATAATCGCCCGAGGCCGTGCCGGTGAGCGTGACGTTAGCGGAATCCGCACTCCAGCTCTTGCCGTCTAGCGTCGCTGTAGCTCCTCCGAAGAATACGTAAGCCTGGCCTGCATAGGAGTCTGCTCCGTAAGCGCCGATAATCAAGTCGTCATAACTGTCGCCGTTCACGTCTCCTGATGCAACCGACGAACCGAGATAATCGTTAGCGTTCGTGCCGCTGATTGTGACGTTGGCTGAAGCCGCACTCCAGCTCGCGCCGTCAAGCGTCGCTGTAGTTCCTCCGAAGAATACGTAAGCCTGTCCTGCCATGTCTTGGCCGTTTGGATCGGAACTGAGAGCGCCGATAATCAAGTCACTATAGCCGTCGTTGTTCAAGTCTCCTGATGCAACCGACACACCGAGCTCATCGCCCGAGGCCGTGCCGCTGAGCGTGACGTTAGCTGAAGTCGCATCCCAGCTCTTGCTATTAAGATCCGTTGTCGGGCCTCCGAAGAATACGTAAACCCGGCCTGCATAGGAGCCTGCACCGTAAGCGCCGGCAATCAAGTCGTCATAGCCGTCGCCGTTCACGTCTCCGTACGCAACAGACGCACCGAGCGCATTGTTCGCGGCCGTGCCGTTCACAGTGACGTTCGCCTGGGTGGAATCGTATGATACGGGCCACGCAGTTACGGCTCTGGTGGATGAGAGTGCGAGAACCACTACTATGGCGAAGATGAACACCAGCCACCACACTGCGGGTTGAGGAAGATGCGGCGATTTCTTCGTCAAGCGCGGCTTGGTTCTAGGCACGTTCCCCATCATGATGAAATGCAATCCTCATTATATATCCCCGAATTCCTGTGAATGAATGAGTCCGCGTGATGATGACTGATGACGACTTTGGTTGTCGAGGAGGAGGAGGATGACGCCACCACCGCCGCGCGCCTAACCCCTCTCATTCGACCTCTATGCTTATCGTTTTCTTCTGGACTTTTCCTTCATCGGTTTTCACAGTCAAGGTCAGCTTGTAAGTGCCTGCTTCCTTTCCTAGAGGGATGTTCAAAGCCACTTTGCCGTTGGTGTCGCTGCGGGTGGGCTCTGACCACTCCGTCTTGCCTGAAGGCCCCGTGAGAGTCACGTCTACATTCGCGTTCGCGAGCCAGTTTCCTTGCGCTGTTGAAATGGTAGTTTCCAGGCTGTAGACTTCTCCAGCCTGCAACGTGAGAAGAGGCTCTTCAAGGTCTATGATGATATTGGTTTCCGGCACTGCGAGCGAGAATATCGAGACTCCGAGGATCACCATTATGGCTGCGTGCTTAAGTCCCGCAAGCACTTTTCCCTCGCCCAGCTGTCCTGCAATGAGTCCTGAGAAGAATCCCTGTATGGTCATCATAGAGAAGAACATACCGCGATAATATGCGGGTCCGGTTACTGCTGTGGTTGTCCCCACGAATCCTCCTCCAGCATTCGACGCCAGCTGCATCTTGTAGAGGGGTCCCATGACGTAGTTGAGGACTATTATCATGCCCACGAATATGAAGTAGACAGCGTATATCACCATCACTTGTTGCGAGAATTTCGCCTGCCTGTCTTTCTCCAGGTCCTTGATTATGAGAGCGCTTTTGGACACGCTGTCCATGACCTGACCCAGGTCTCCTCCGGCCTCGTAAGCCTCCATGACTATCGACATGCATCTCCTGATGAAGTTTGATTTCTCGAGCCTCATCTCGAGGTTGCGCACGACTTTCGGGAATGGAACGCCCCAGCTTAATTGCGCAGCCATGATCTTAACCTGGCTTGATAGCGCTCCGTAATCTACTTCCTTTGCAGAGAATATGGATTGCGAGAGGTTTATGCCGCTTCTCTGCGCTTCCGCGAGAGCGCGCAGGAAATCAGGGAAGTGCTCCTCAACAGTCATGATATAGCGGTACTCTAAGTACTGGAAGACGAAGTAAGGAAGCAGTCCCACGCCGAGCGACAACGGCAGCCATACCATCACGCTGTTCATGCTGAACTGGTTGAGGTAGGCGAAGAGCGTGACAAGCACTATGCATAATGCGGCTGACAGTATGAGCATCTTCGTGGACATGCTCATCTTCTTTACTATGCCGAACTCGTCGACTTTTACGTTGCGCATGTCTTCCACCATAGTGAATTTTTTCCTTACCCCGGTGACATTAGTGATATCATTACCATGAAGACTATTGATATGACCGGCAGGACGAAGTAAACGACTGCGCCCTGCAGCAGTTCTATCGATGCCTGTGCGCTTCCCAAAAGACCCATTATGGTCGACATAACTATGAAGAGTATTGATCCCACGACTATCGCGGTTATGTAGAGCTCGGTGAAGATGCCCAACTGGTCCACGTACACGTCCAGCTGTCGGCGGTAGTTCTCCATGTATCCAGCGCTTTTCTCTATGAGGAACGTCTTTAGGTCTCCTCCTGAAAGGATTGTCGAGCGTATGCCCCAGAACAGATCCTTCAACTCCTGTGAGGGAGTCCTTTTAGTTGCCTTAGCGAGCGCGGTGGCTATATCTACTCCCAAGACTTCCGTGTCAGTGACAATCGATGCCACCTGTTTCGATATCTCGCCGTACTCCTTGAAGTCGGCGAGAACCCTGAACATCTTCTCGACAGGCATACCTGTTCCCGCGAGAGTCGATAGGTATATGGTGGCGAAAGGGAGGTTGTTGTCTATGTTTTTCTTCAATCCCTCGGCTATAAGTCCTGGATAAACGTAGAATCCGATGAGCGTGAGCGCCACGGTGACGATTGCGGAAATTAAGCAGATCATCAGCGTGAGTGCGACTCCTGCCTGGAGCAGTACGCATATGAATGCTATTGCCGGGACTGTCGCTATAGGCGAGAATATCGCGCACATCATGGCTAGTGAAACGAATTCCTCGACAGAGAGGCCGACGTCCGTTCTCGCAAGCTCGTTTTTTATTTCAACGAACCACAGGCTGTGCCGTTCTGCGAACTTCCCGAAAACCCGGAGTGACCATCGAGTGAAGGAGAGATTATCACTGCTTCCCGGTGCCTTTATCTTCTTGCTGTCAGCCAATACTTGCGCGAAGGTCCTCCTTCTTATTATTATTCTTCTTCTAATTCATTACTTTATTCCGCCTTCTGCACCGGCTCGATGTGTTCTTCAATCTCAAGAGGCTTGCTCGGTTCCCCTATGGTGTCCAAGCTCGGTTTCAAGTCCTTATCGAAGTGCTCACGCATGATGGATACGAGCTTCTGCGGATTGGAGTAATACAGCTTTATGTAGTCTGCGAAAGTAGCGTAATCCCTTATGTCCTGTGCGTTAAGCCATTCAATGATTTTCGACCTTCGGTTCAATTCCTCGACAACGCTTGCCTCGCTTATGCCCCTGAATTGCGCTATCTTCTTGAGCTGGATGCTCGGCTTCTTGGGAGCGATCTCATCAGCCGCCGGATCCCACTCTATGACGCTGTTCGTGATCATCCTCTGCTCCTTTATGTCAACCTTCCTTATCTCGACGATGCTTGACACCCGCCTCACGTACCTTCCGTGTATCTTCGTCCTCGCGAGGAAGATTATTAAGTCAAGGTTCTCGAGAAGCGCTGCAGACAGGCTTATGGGAGGAGTCACGAGCCGGTCCATGACTTTCTGGACGGTGTCGGCGTGGATAGTTCCCATTGCGGGATGTCCTGTTGCCATTCCTTGGAACATGACGTTTGCCTCGGCTCCTCGCACTTCACCCACTATGACGTAGTCAGGCCTCTGACGCAATGCTGCCTTGAGGAGGTCGTACATCTCTACCGCTCCATAGCTTTTCTCCCCTATTCCTGAACGCGATACCTGAGGTATCCAGTTGGGGTGCGGAAGCTGCAATTCTCCTGTATCCTCTATGCTCACTATTTTCGCTTCAGGCTTTATGAAAAGCGATACAGCATTGAGGAATGATGTCTTTCCTGTAGCTGTCGCTCCTGCAATAAGGCATGACTTCCCGTTCTCGATCATCATCCACAAGTACGCGAGCGCCTTGGGTGGAAGTGTCTTGAACCTGATTAAGTCAAGAGGCGTGAACGGGTGTTCTGAGAATTTCCTTATGGTGAAGTTGCTTCCTCGCCTTGCGATGTCGCTTCCCAATGTCGTTTGCACTCGGCTTCCGTCAGGGAGTATTCCGTCAAGAAGAGGTGATGCGACGCTTATCGCCTTGTTGCATCTTTGCGCGAGTTTTATGGCGAATGAGTCTAGCTCTTCCTTGCTCGCGAACATTATGTTAGTGGCGAGGCTCCCGTATTCCGGGTTTCGGTGCTGAACGTATAATGGTATGTTTATTCCATCACAGCTTACGTCCTCGATGTTCGGGTCATGCATGAGTGGCTCTATCTGGTTTAAACCTATGAAGTCCCTGAATATGTAGTACTCGAACCGCATCTTCTTGTCATCGTCGAGCTTTAGTCCGAATATGTCGAGAACCCGGTCAAGCTGCGACCTTAAGTATTCCTGTGAGGAGGTTCCGACGTGCGCGAGGTCAACTTCCAGTTTTTCCTCCAATTTCTGTTCCAGTTTCTTCAATTGCTCTTTTTCCCCGGGATAAAGCTGCGGCTCTATCACGCGGTATATTAGCGCCTGCTCCTGCTCGTCCCACGATATCTGGGCGTATGCTATTGCGTTCATTCCGTCAGATGAATAAAGAAGGGGGTACGTGTCTCCGTGCTCCACTTTGGACAGTTCCTCCCATTCCTTGCTCATCTTGCCGGCTCCGCCGATTCCTCCTCCTCCGGCTCCGAAATCCGAGCCACCCAGATCAATTCCGGCTCCGCTTTCTTCATCCCCTTCCTCGACTTTAGTGGGCTTGATTTCCACCTGCATTACTGATGGATACACTCCTCCTTGAGTGAATGTCGGAACTTGCGGCGCAACCGGCACTAACTGTCCTTCCTTCTCGGCTGCCAGAGCCCTATTGTGCATTCTGAGTGCGAAAATGATTCTTCTTACGACTTCCCTGCTTCCTACAAGTTGGGTCTCGCCCCTTGTATCGCTATCCACGCCAGTTTTACTCTTCCCTTTTTTAGATGGTGCCACTTTTAACGTCATCTCACAGCCTTTTCGTTTTTATGAATGCGAAAATCCACTCTTTCCTTAATTACAGCGCATATTTATATGTTTTTTTTGTAATTTGCCTGTCTATATGACGCCAAGCGTTATGTTGTTGGTGTTCCCTATGTACTTTATCATAGCCTTACGGCTAGTGCTGGACGTTATGACTCCGTGTATGCCAACACCAACAGGCTTTCGGAATTCCACATCGACCCTCTTGTTCGCTCCGACCACTCTTATGACGTCCACAGTTCCGGCGGATGAGGAAGCAGACGCGTAAACTGCCTCGTAACTCCTTCCGACAATAGTCGCCGGAAGATCGAGCATTATCGTAACGTTGGTTGGCACTATGCTGGAGTTGGCTTTCTCATATACCGAGACTATGCCCAAAGCGATCTGCTCACCGACAGAGAGGAGGCCATACTCCGCCTGCATGTCTGTTATCCTCGTGTTCACGTTATAGAACATCAGTGAAACTGATGCGAGAACGATTAGTGCCGCTGCGGAAAGGAGTATGTGCTCGATGATCATTTGCTGGCCGCGAGAGCTTTTTTTTAGGAATCCACCACCATATTTTGTTCCACCCTTATCCAGTTTTCTAGTCACCACCGCCACTACAATCATCCCCGCTTTTTTTTTAATTACCTCATGCTCATGACTATATGGATCGTAAGGTTGTTGTGCTGCTCCGCATTAGTAATAGTCTGCTTCTGGTTCATCACTGTCAAATCGAAAAGTCCTCCTGTCGTCACTTCCTGCTTTTCGCAAGTGATGTTGTAAATCACGTAATCATAAGCGGTCTGGTTCGCGAAAAGCGTGCTTCCATTAAGCTTCAGTATGTTGCCGTACCTGTCGTGGCTGTTCACCCTGCTCATTCCCCAAAGAACCGCAGGCCTGTTCAATCCGTAAACGCCTATTCCCGGAATGTCTGGAGCGCCGTACCTGCTCTTGTTTATGTAATAATTCGGATCATTCTGCGGCATCCATAGGTTGAGCGCGAAGAATTGGGTTTCGGAATCCAGTTCGTACATGATGTCGCATGGACTCGCCTTACCTGCGCGAGGCGTAAGCTCGAGCCTTCCGCGCATTATCCTCCCCTGAATAGTCCTCTGGGATCCGGGAGCGTAGGAAACGCTTTCAATGTTGTCAGCGACCCTGCCCATGAATCCGACTGCGTAATCCATCCTAGTCTTGCTCTCGCTTCTCGCGATCAAAGGCATTCCCCAAGTGTATGCTATGACCATTAGGATCACCATTATGCAGATTATGAGAAGAGATGCGACTACATCAACTTGCCCGCTCTGTATTCCATTCTTGCGGAAAACGCCTTTCCTTTTGCCGCGCGTTCCTAATCGCGTCTTCATTGTCACACCAGTCTCCGGCTTCTCGTTGTTGTCGTGGTGGTGGTGGTGGTCTTCAAAATAATCCCAGTTTCCGAAGCCAATTCCTTATGCATCCCTCACTCACAACGACCACAACACCACCACTCACGCTGATTAAGGAAAACTTAATGCTTACTGCTTACTGCCTATTGTTTCATCCCGAGCATTATCTCTATGGTCTTGGTGTTCCCGTCAGCGCTCACATAGGATTTCGATGATTTTATCTCAAGCTTGAACCTGCCTGAAGCCTTTATGTTGAGATACGGGTCAGGAACTATCTTGATTATCGTGATCTTTCCTGATGGGTCGATCAGTATTCTCGGCTTGAGCTTCAGTGTGGTCCTGAACTTGTTTCCGGCCATGACGCTTCTCGCGAGTATGACTCCAAGCTTGTCCTGTCCAACGCGTCCTGGAACCGACCCTGTTTTTCCTTCAAGACCGATTTCCCCAACGCCCGCAGTATCATTGTATCCAACGTAATATATCTTGTAATCAGTGGTTCCGACCTTGGTATCCATATCAGTCACTACGCCTATGCCTTCCACGCATATGCTGGGGTGGTCTGCGTCATAGCTCACTATGCACGCGGTCTTATTGTCGAGTTCTGCCGGAACTTCAGTCGTCTGCAGGTTAGGCATGAGCTGCCCGCACTTAAGAGCATACTCAAAATCCCCGCAGGTCTTGGTCTGGCTCGCCTCAGCCCACAATTGCTCGCTGCTGTATGGGCTTGTATAATCGTTTATCGGCATCTCCCTGTTCGCGAAGAACATCAATCTCAAGTCCGCGTTGTAAGTCAATACGTATTCGCCCAAAGCGTCGAGTTCTATCTGTAAGTATCCCTTGTCAAGGTTTATCTGGCGCTCCCGCTGTGATGAGCTTTCGGCAACCGTGTTCAAGTCGTTGGATATGGATTCGAATATGCCTTTCATCGTCTCAATCCTTTGCGCGTCTCCTTTCTTCTCGATGAGCATGCTTCCCCAAACGAATGCTGCTGCAACGAGAAGAAGCACAATCACGACTATTATCAGTGCCCCGACTATGTCATTCTGGCCTCTTCTCTCTCTTGATGATGAGTGCATCATTCCAGTACTCATGTCCGTATCCCGCCTTATTATGTCGTTTTTGGTTATTAATGTTGCGTTTTGCGTTTTTCCGTCCCGGCGCTAGGCGCTAAGGGACTGAAATTCAGCCAACAGCGGTGTAGACTACGCTGTTCGTCCCTTGAGCGCCGCAGGGAGGCCTGACTGTCACTGCGTAAACATCGTTCTCGGCAATGCTCGCGACAGCACCCCAATTAGGACAAGTCACTTCGTATGAGATGCCTATAGCCCACTCGCTTGTCTCATTGAGGCCTCCTCCGACAACGTAGCAGGAGAAATTATCATTGACTGCGCTCAGGCTGTTGCAGAAACTGGTTGATTTTCCCGCAACACTACCTGTCACGGTGATCTCTTCCCATTCATTGGGTTTCAGGCTGATGCTTCCGGAATTCCTCAAGGTGAATGAGACGTTTCCCACGTCAATCCAGACCTCGTCAATCGCCAGTCTTATCCCCTTGCATCGCGCGCTCGCCTGCTGATTCACCGGCCCTGAAGGGCGGGAGTAGACTACACTGTTAGTCGCGCCAGCGCCGCAAGGAGGACTGACTGTTACGAAGTAGACGTCATGCTCCTCAATATCCGCAGGCTTCCAGCCGTGGCACGTGACCTTGTATGAATAATCAGAGCTCAAATTGGCTGAACCATCAAGCGGGATGGTGCAACCATTCACCCTTCCCGTCACATTCAGTCCTCTGGTGAAACTAGTTGATTTTTTTCCGGCAACGCCTCCAGTAACATTAATCCCACTCCATTCATCAGGCTTCAGGTTGTAGATTCCGGAATTCTGCAATGTGAATGAGACGTCGCTACCGTTATTATCAATCCAGACCTGGTCGACGGACAGCCTTATCCCAGCGCATCTTTTCTCGGAATCCGATTGCTGCAGTTGTTGCTGTTGTAGAGTCTGATTGTCTGCCGGAGTGATCGCCGCCACCGCATCCGAAGAATTAGGGGTGCTTGCGGGTTCAGGGATTGTGGTGGTGGTGGTGCTGCTGCTGCTGCTTAAATTAGCTAATGTCACGCTTTTCGTGGCGAGATAGCCGCACGCGGGCTTCACTGTTATCGAGTAAATGTCGTTCTTCTTTAGTCCCGAAACATTTCCCCAGCCAATGCATGTCACCTTGTATAATTGGCCGATGTCCCAATTCGCGGAATCGTTGAGTGGAATTGTGCAATCGCTGTTATTATCATGGTTGATGAGTGTGGTGGTGATGATGATAGTGGATTGTTTTCCTTCAACTCCTCCCGTCACTGTTATCGCCTTCCATTCACTCGGCTTGAGGCTTATGCTTCCGGAATTCTTCAGTATGAATAAAACATTGTTTTCCCCATCAATCCATACGTGGTCTATTTCCAGTTTCGTTCCCTTGCATCTCTGATCTGATGACATCTCGTTTATCTCTATTGGGCCCACGAATTCCTGGAATTTCAGTATCCCAATCACTGCAAGGCCGATAATGAGGAGGAACACTGCAGCCAAGACTATCGGATTTACTCCCTTCCTTAAAGAGCCAGCCATCCCGTTTCACTACGACGTTTTCGGTTATTAGCGTTTCGCGTTTTCCAGAGAATACTAACCTAACGCTCAGCGCCAAGGGATTGAAATAAAAGAAAAAATAAGGGGAAAGAAAAAAATCCCCTTTGCAATTAAGCCGTAGTGTAGGTGACGCTGTTCGTTGCCGGGGTTCCGCAAGGAGGTTGGGCGGTTACGGTGTAAACGTCGTTTTCTTGAATGTCCTCGTAACTTTCCGGCCATGTATCTCCCCACTGAGTACACGTCACTTTATATGAAGCGCCCACGTCCCACTGAGTGGGGACCGGGTCGCTGAGATTGCATCTGCCCTGGTCCAGCGGTCCACCCCGATTCAGGCCGTCGGAAACATCTTGCCTTTTTCCCGCAACGCCACCAGTCACGGTAATTGCCTTCCATTCAGCCTCTTTCAGGTTGTATGTTCCAGCGTTCCTCAGGGTAAATTCAATGACGCTTTGGTCTCCGCCCACAATCCAAACTTGGTCTATTGACAGTTGTATCCCTTCGCATCTCTGCTCGCTTCCCACTTCCTTGTTCATCTGCTGGCTCACTAGTCCCTGGAATTTGGTTATCCACAGGAATGCAGCGCCGGCAGCTGCAACAGTCATCAAGAGAAGCAGGATGACTGCTATGATCGGAGTTATTCCCCTTCTTGTGCTTTTCTTTCTCGATACTATATTCGTCAACATCTTACTATTTTTTTATACGACGTTTTCGGTTATTAATGCTATGCAGTTGTACGTTTTTCCGAAGAGGATTAGCAGTAGGACTGCCGATGGAATGAACTAAAAGAATAATAAGGGGAAAGAAAAAAATCCCCTTTTTTGTTTATTAACCCGTAGTGTAGACGACGCTGTTCGTTGCGGGGGTTCCGCAAGGAGGCTGGGCGGTTACGGAGTAGACGTCGTTTTCCTCAACGTCTGTGCCTGCCCAAGAATAACACGTTACTCTGTATGAAGCGCCCACGTCCCAAGTAGGAGATGCGGAGCTGTTCGTTAAGCTGATAGTGCAAAGGGAGCCGGAACAATTTAGGGTGTTGGCAAAATGTGTAGTTTTTCCCGCAACGCCACCAGTCACGGTAATTACCTTCCATTCATCATATTTCAGGTTGTAGGTTCCAGCATTCCTTAGGGTAAATGAAATGTAGGTAGGAAGCGTGTCTGACTCAAACCAAACTTGGTCTATCGACAGTTTTATCCCTTCGCATCTCTGCTCGCTTCCCAGTTGCTTGTTCACCTGCTGGTTCACTAGTCCCTGGAATTTGGTTATCCACAGGAATGCAGCGCCGGCAGCTGCAACAGTCATCAAGAGAAGCAGGATGACTGCTATGATCGGAGTTATTCCCCGTCTTGTGCTTTTCTTTCTCGATGCAATCATACTCATCATCATAACAGTGTCTCATCCCGTTTTTCTTATTCTGCCAGTGTATACGACGAACGACGTTTTCGGTTATTAATCTATGCGTTTTTTAGGGCAAGTAGTTCGTCACGGCGCCAATCTTTAGAGACGAGATAAAATGGCGCCGTTCCAGTACACCAACATGTTAATCTGGACTCCCGAGAGGGAGGACAGCTCCCGCGGGAGTCCCTTCCTCCCCCTGCAAGGGGGAGTCCACAATAGAATATTTGACTGGTGGAGGCAATGCCGAAGTCCCCGGAGGGGGACAATAGAATATTCGATTGGTGGAAAACTACTCATGAAACCCCTGTTACCGTAATGTGGGTAGTTTAGCGCTCGGCGCCAATGGGGGAATGAAATAAAAGAAAAATAATAAGGGGAAAGAAAGAAATCCCTTTTTCTTTACGTAGTGTAGACGACGCTGTTCGTTGCGGGAGTTCCGCAAGGAGGTTGAGCGGTTACGGCGTAAACGTCGTTTTCATCAGGGTCTGCAGCAGTGAACCAGTCGGCACAAGTTATTTTGTATGTAGCACCTACCAGCCAGGGGTCAGGGATAGTGACAGTGGCAAAGCAAGGGGTGGTACTGGTATTCGCGGCGCCGATGACGTTGGTAAAACTTTGGGTTCCTCCTGATACACCACCAGTTATGGTAATTGCTTCCCATTCATTCGCCTTTTTCAGGTTGTATGTTCCGGCATTCCTCAAGGTAAATGAAATGTTAGGGCTAGTAAGCCATACCTGGTCTATCGACAGTTTTATCCCTTCGCATCTCTGTTCGCTTCCCAGTTGCTTATTCATCTGCTGGCTCACTAGTCCCTGGAATTTGGTTATCCACAGGAATGCGGCGCCAGCAGCAGCTACTGTCATCAAGAGCAGCAATATGACTGCTATGATCGGGGTTATTCCTCTCCTTGTGCTTTTCTTTTTCGATACTATATTCGTCAACATTTTTTAGTGTTTCATTCACCTTTCTTTTTTTCTTTTTGATTATGTTATTTTTTATTTCCTCTCGCCCATTTTCCCTAATTCCTTGGAAAGGACGTTTAGGCTGCTTATGAGTGCGGCATTCTGATCTGCTATCTGGTCGAGTTTTTCGCTTTTCTCTTCCTTCTTTACTTCCTCTTCAGCTGCCTCGATGAGTGCGTCAACCAGTTCATCCAGTGTGTTGCACAATTTGTCCATCCTCTGGTGTGTCTGGTCTATTTTTTGTATTAGCTCGCTCTGGCGGCTCGACATAGTGTCCACTATCTGCTGGTTGGTCTTTAGTATGTCAACCACCTGCGTGAATAGTGACGATTCATCGGTCGTCTTGACCTGTTTTCTCAATTCAGCAAGCTCTTTCTCAAGCCTCCTTACCGGGGCAAGAGGTATTACTTCGAACTCTTCAGATGCCATGTTTAATGCAGCAACGGGTTTATTTAAGCAGAATGTAATATAAAAGCTTATTTGTTTGTTTAGGGGAGATTTTAAAGTGGGAAGGTGAACTGTAATGGGATGGCGATGCGGGAAAAGAGGACTTGCATAGTGTTTCACGCCGATTCCGACGGCGCAGCAGCAGCAGCGATGGTCTATTCCCGGCTTCTAGCGGAGAACAGTTCAGTCAGTTCCGGAGGCGTTGCCGGGCACCATCATCAGTCTGTCAGTCTCGTTCCAGTGCTAAGTGCAGAAAGCGTTGGAAAAGTCATACGCTCTTCCTCTTCCTTATGCAATACTTCTGACGACGTATTCATACTTGATTTGGGTGCCGTGAGCCAGGAGGACGTTGATTATTTCATTGAAGAATCCGCAGTAGTGGTCATCGACCATCACGCCGTTCCCGCCGGAGTTCCATTGCGCAATTGCATTCACGAGAATCCACGCCTTAACGGGCTTCCGGCAAAGCCAGTGAGTCTTCTGGTTTATGATATGCTGGGAAGGCCCGACGGGTTCGATTGGGTGGCTGCTGTGGGTGTCGTGGGTGACTGGTGCGCCAGCATGGATCCGGAATTGCTTGAATTGGTAAGGACTGATTATCCTGGTTTCGCAACCCACAGCTCACAGGAGGAATTATACTTCAATGACCAAGTAGGAGCTATTGCTCGCGGAATTGATGCGGTGAAAAGCGTTGAGGGAGCTTCCGGAATGATTTCAGTAGTGGAAGCTCTTGCCAGGAACGCCGCAGCAGGACCGAATGCATTCCTCAATGGATGCAAGGAAGTCACTGACTCGCTTAAGGCAATTGAGGCTATCGTAGGAAGGCTTAAGCCTCTAGCTCGCACTGAGGAAACCGGAGGCGGCAGGATAGTGGTCCTCGTCATTCCAGAAAATGATGCAGCATTCGAAGTCAAGCGTGAATTGGTTCAATTGCTCTCTTTCGAGAATCCGGAAAGCAATGTCGTTGTGGTGATTCAGGAAGGGAGTGACGGCTCTGCGTCATTCAGCCTTAGGCAGGGCAAAGCCTGCGCCCGAAGGATTGACTTGAACGTTCTAGCCAGGAATGCCATTAAGGGATTTCCTGGAGCAGGAGGTGGAGGCCATCCTGAAGCGTCAGGAGGGGGACTACGCTTCGCTGACGTTCCGGAATTCCTCAGGCGAGTGCGTTTGGAGGTCGAATCCGGGAATAAATGACGCTGACAACGACTATTGATGCGGCAGACGGTTTCATAAGGAACCTCAAGGAACCATCATCAGTCGCTCTAGTCTATCATGGTGATGCTGACGGATGCGCTAGTGCCGCAATGCTTTACGTGATGATTAAGCGCCTTCATCCCGCTATAGTTCCCAAAGTATTCGCTCCACTGCAGGGAGGAAGCCGGGTGGGAATTGACACTGCACGCAAGCTAGTTGAATCGAATTTCGAGAACATCATAGTAGTTGACTTAGGGGAGAAAGAGGATGAAGTAATAGACTTCCTCACGAGAGAGAACGGGGCAAAGCTGTTGTGGATAGACCATCACAAGGACGAGAAACCACTCAGTGGGGATTTCGTTTACTACAATCCCCATAGGCTCATGCCTGAACTCTCTGTTCCTCCTGCGAGCGCAATAGTGTATGCCATGGCTTCAAGGCTTCTCTCATCCACTAATGCCGCATCGGATTTGTCCTGGATTGCGGCACTGGGGATAGTGGGCGACAAGGGTGAGGGGAGGGCTCCTGAAATCATAAAGGCAGCTTTCAACCGTTATCCTAACCTTGAAGGAGGGCATTCTTCCGGGGAGTTCGCAATACTGAAGCAGATGGCGTCCCTCATGAGCTCGGCAAGGTCGTTCTTCGGAAGGGAAGGCTCGATATACGTTGTCGAAGCCCTCATCGAGGCCGCCGAAAAAGGGAATCCATCAGTACTCCTTTACGGAGAGAACGGCAAGAAACTGAGGTACGGGATGCGCATGACTGCGAAAATCGTGGGAAGGATACTCAATGACGAGAACAACTTCGAGAAACACCCTGGACTCCTTATCTGCGAGATAAACGTTGCGGCATCAGTGCAGAATTATCTCGCAAGCGTTCTCGCACACAAGTTCCCTGAAAGCGTGATTTGCGTCATAAATCACGGAACGAATCCCGACTCATTACACGTTGAACTGAGGCGGGGTAAGGAAGTGACAACTGACTTGAGGACTGGAGCGCAGGATATAGCCCAGTCATTCGGCGGCTCGGGCGGTGGGCACAAGGCTGCTGCAGGGATAAGAGTAAGCCGCGACAAGGCTGAATGGCCCTCGGTCAAGAAGGCATTGATTGAGCAGTTCTCCATGAAGGACGAAGCGGTGTAATAACCAAAAAGAAAAGACTCTTTCAGGCCTTTCCTTTCCAAGCTTGCGCTTTCGCCTCGGCGGTCACTCCAGCGTTCCCATCAAGCTCCATGAAGACTTGTCCATAAATCGTGTAGGAGACGACAAGAAAGTAAAAGCAGTATGCTGCACTCACCATCAATCCCCATAAGTATGACGTGATGGATCCGAGAATCGGGACGAGCAACGAGAGTATTCCAAAGACTATCCCTACAGGGATGGAAACAATCACAAAGCCAATAGCAAGGCAGATGTTCATCGCCGCCAGCACGAGAGCAGCCATGAAGTACTTCCTGGTTAGCGCCTTCCTGAAAATCTCGCCGAAGCTGAATGCCTTTCCGAATTTCCCGTTCTTGACGCAGTTGAGTATCGCCGCAGGAATCAGATATGCAGCGAGAAGCATGAGGACTACCGCGACAAGAATCAGGATTCCAGCCGTCATGAGGAACTGGCCAGAACTTAACGTTGTCGTCAGTTGTTCTATCACAGCATCCTGATTCGTCGCGCCAGCCATCCCCGACATCAACGAGATGAAATACGAGACAAGAGTCCTGATTAAGGGGAGTAATGCAATGACGAACAATGCCAGTGCCGGAATTGCGTAGATGAATGCTATCACTGCTGCAAGAAATCCCTTAACGAAGAGATTCCACCAGTCATTCCACTCAGGCATCTCATCTCCCGGCTTATTTTTGCCAAGACCTGAGCATTCCATCGCAAACCCGGAGGCAATCCACGTGATAACAAAACCAATCCAGATGGTGATCAACTCCACGATAATATTCGGTATGCGGGTCAGGGCTGATCCAATCATGAACAGGATCACTCCAATTCCGAACTTGCCAAAATCCTTTATCGGCTTTCTCAATGCCGCTTCATAATCAACCATTCCCTAATTCACCAACCTCCATTTCTTTTGGAATAATGGTCCTCTCATTACGCATCCGTAATTTAAAAGAAGAAGGCTTCGTGCTCTGTTGCATAATTCCTTCTTGAGAAAAAACAAGCAGTCCTAAACTTCCTTCCCGCGGCACGACGGACGGCTTAGCAAAGCCGAACCAGCCAGTTATAGACCCATGCCTTCCTCAAAACCTC
>Ga0315282_10000596_pt1 | contig 70802 bp, 61 predicted proteins | sample YL17G07_20_MG_FD_203693 | JGI IMG/M metagenome (GOLD analysis project Ga0315282, IMG submission 203693) | Sediment microbial communities from Yellowstone Lake, YNP, Wyoming, USA - YL17G07_20 | ecosystem: Environmental > Aquatic > Freshwater > Lake > Sediment | place: USA: Wyoming | collected... | reverse complement strand
GACACACAATTGATGGAGATGATTCAGGAACAGACTACGGAATCAGCGCAGCAAATAAAAATTATATCACAATCAAGAATTGCATCATCACGGACTTTTATGACGGCATTTACCTCAGTTCATCATCATCTAATAATCTCATAAATAACACAGCCAACTCGAACATAGAAAGCGGCATTTATCTTTACAATGGCGTGAACAACATCTTCACATATAACACGGCTAGCTCAAACAATCAATACGGCATCTACGTCCGATGGAGTCTGAACAATAACATTACAAACAACATAGTAAACTCAAACAATCAATACGGCATCAAGTTTGACTATAGCCGTTACAATGTCATCAAAGACAACACAGTCAGCTCAAACAGCTATGCTGGCATCAATTTGCTTTCCAGCCATGACAACAGTATCTACAACAACTTCTTCAACAACGGGAATAACTTTGAAATAGACAACAATGCAAATACTTGGAACATTGCTAAGACATCAGGCACTAACATAGCGGATGGCGCATTTATCGCAGGCAATGTCTGGGCCAATTCAGCCGGCACTGGCTTCTCACAAACATGCACTGATGCTGATGGAGATGGAATCTGCGATTCGCCTTATACGCTCGGCACGAACAACACAGACTATCTGCCCCTTGTCGCTCCTGCGGCTCCGCCAATACCTATCTCAAGTTGTCAGAGCATATCTGCTGGAGGCTATTACGTCCTGACGACAGATATAGCAAACTTCTTAGGCACATGCTTTACGATAACCGCCCCTGGCGTCACGCTCGACTGCAACGGACACACAATTGATGGAGATGATTCAGGAACAGACTACGGAATCAGCGCAGCAAATAAAAATTATATCACAATCAAGAATTGCATCATCACGGACTTTTATGACGGCATTTACCTCAGTTCATCATCGAACAACAATCTCATAAACAATACAGTCAGCTCGAACATAGAAAGCGGCATTTACCTCTACGCTGGCGCGAACAACATCTTCACATATAACACGGCTAGCTCAAACAATCAATACGGCATCTACGTCCGATGGAGTCTGAACAATAACATCACAAACAACATAGTAAACTCAAACAATCAATACGGCATCAAATTAGACTATAGCCCAAACAATATCATCAAAGACAACACAGCCAATTCAAACACCGATACTGGTATCAATTTCTATTCTAGCTCGAACAATAATATCATGAACAATATAGCTAACTTAAACACCAATACTGGTATCTTTCTCATTTCCAGCTCGAACAATAATACTCTCATAAACAACACAGCCAACTCAAACGCATACGGTATCGTTCTCAGTTCCAGCTCGCTCAATAGCATCATAAACAACATAGCCAATTCAAACGCATATGGTATCTATTTCAGTTCCAGCTCGCTCAACAGCATCATAAACAACACAGCCAATTCAAACACCCAATATGGTATCTACTTCAGTTCCAGCTCGCTCAACAGCATCATAAACAACACAGCCAATTCAAACACCAATAATGGTATCTTTCTCACGTCCAGCTCGAACAATAGCATCATAAACAACATAGCCAGCTTAAACTCCAATGCTGGTATCTTTCTCATTTCCAGCTCGAACAATAATACTCTCATAAACAATACAGCCAACTCAAACGCATACGGTATCGTTCTCAGTTCCAGCTCGAACAATAATGCTATCCTAAACAATACAGCCAATTCAAACGCATATGGTATCTACTTCAGTTCCAGCTCGCTCAACAGCATCATAAACAACATAGCCAGCTCGAACACCCAATATGGTATCAACTTCTATTCTAGCCAGAACAGCAACATCATAAATAACATAGTCAGCTTAAACACTAACTACGGCATCTATCTCAACGGCGGCTCTAACAACAGCTTCGTAAACAACATAGCCAGCTCAAACAAATTCGGCATCTACCTCAACAGCGCCTCGCTCAACAGCATCATAAACAACACAGCCAATTCAAACAACCAATACGGCATCTCTCTCAACGGCGGCTCGCTCAGCAATATCATAAACAACATAGTTAATTCAAATGGATACGGTATCGTTCTCAGTTCCGGCTCGAGCAATAATGCTATCCTGAACAACGCAGCCAATTCAAACGCTTATCATGGCATCGCCCTCTACGGCGGCTCGAACAACAGTATCATAAACAACATAGCCAGCTCAAATACCTACTATGGCATTTCCATCAGTTCCAGCCCGAACAATAATATCATAAACAACACAGTTAATTCAAACACTCAATCTGGTATCCTCCTTAGTTCTAGCTCGAGCAATAATAATCTCATAAACAACATAGCCAGTTCAAATGGCAATTATGGAATCTACTTCGGTTCTTCATCAAACAACAACCAGATAATCAATTCTGTATTAAACGGCAAAGTGTACAGCATTTATTCTACAGCTTCAAGTAATAATAGCATAATTGATTCCATCTTTTCAAATGCGTCCTTTGATTCTACCTCAAATGTTTTTGTTAAGTGGTCATTGAACTTGAATGTTCAAGCGATTGGCGGGACTCCTGACAATGTTTTGATCACTTTGAAAGACAAAAATAATAATGTAGTTGCGATTGATACTACTAATCTGAATGGATTGATTCCAACAAAGATTTTAACTGAATATTTATGGAACTCGACTGGAAAAACTTACTTTACTCTTTATAATGTAACCGGCCAGAAAAATGGTATAACTAATTCAGATCAGTTGAATATAGCTGCTCCATTAAGTTATACATTTGTAATGAAATTTTGTGTTGACAATGATGGGGATGGATACGGCGCAGAAGGCTTTACTTCTGGATGTACTTATGCTCAAGTTGACTGCAGTGATAATAATGCAAATATCAATCCATCAGTCCAGGAAATATGTAACGGGATAGATGACAATTGCGCGAATGGGATTGATGAAAACTTAGGGCAAACAACCTGCGGACAAGGCATTTGCATGCATACAATTGACAATTGCGTAGCTGGACAAATACAAACTTGCGATCCTATGCAGGGAGCGCAGCAAGACAATAACTGCAATGGAATTGATGATGACTGCGATGGAACAGCAGACGAGCATTATGCCTCTATTGCAAGCTGCTTCTTGCCAGGAATTTGTTCATTATCTAATACGCCTTCAAGCTGCGTGAATGGGATAGAAACAGCATGCTCGACAGGAACTCCTTCAGCAGAACTTTGCGATATTCAAGTGCAGGATGAAAACTGCAATGGCGCGCAGAATGAGAATTGTATGTGCATTGAAGGAGACACACAGTCTTGCGGTCCAGAAACAGAAACAGGAGAATGCCAGTTCGGAACTCAGACTTGCAATATCAACGGACAATGGGGCGAATGCGCAGGAGCAGTATATCCTGCAACTGAAATATGCGATGGAAATGATAATGACTGCGATGGAACAGTAGACAATGGGTTTGATGTAGGGGAGATATGCTCTAATGGGATAGGCGCATGCGAAAGAACAGGACAAAAAGTGTGCGCAGATGAATCATCAACAGTATGCAATGCAGTATCAGGAACTCCTGCTGCTGAAGCATGCAATAATATAGATGATAACTGCAATGGATTCACAGATGAATATTTAACGACTACAGATGACTGCAGCCAGTTTGGAATATGCCTTGGATCAATTAAAACATGCTCTTATGGATTCTGGAGCGAAAGTTGCAGCATATTGCCGCAGAGCGAATTATGCCCTGACAATTTAGTTGATAATAATTGCGACGGAACAGACGGATTTGACTGCACAGCTTGCGATAATGATCATGACGGATACAGAAATCCAAATTCAGACATAAACTTATGCGCAGGTTATCCTGCCGCATTGGACTGCAATGATGCTGATGCATTGATAAATCCTGCTGCAACTGAAACATGCGACGGTGCGGATAACAACTGCAATGGATTGATAGATGAAGGATTCGATTTAGATCATGATAATTTCACAATATGCGCGGGAGACTGCAATGATAATAATGATCTCATAAATCCATCAGCCCAGGAAATCTGCAACGGAATAGATGATAACTGTAATTCTCAGACAGATGAGGAAGTAATGACAAATTATTATCAGGACACAGATGGAGATGGCTATGGGAATATTAACTCTCAAATACAATCCTGCTCACTGCAAGAAGGATATTCAATAACATCTGATGACTGCAATGATGGCAATGCCGCGATAAATCCTGGCGCTGTTGAAATTGCATGCGATGGGATAGACAATGACTGCTCAGGAACAGACTTTGAGGGAACAGATGCAGATCATGACGGATACAAAACTGAAGGTGGATTCTGTGGAGCAATAGACTGCAATGATAATAATGCAAACAACTTCCCTGGAAATCAGGAAACATGTGATGGGATTGACAACAACTGTAATAATTTAATTGATTCAGCTGATTCAGGATTATTCTTAGAATCTTGCGAAAAGCAAGACGGAGTATGCTCTGGCTCATCCCATGCTGCAGGACAATGTGTTGATGGCGCATGGCAGGAATGTTCAGGATTAAATTATGGTCAAAATTATAATTCTCAAGAAATGTGCCCTGATGATAGCATAGATAATAATTGTGACGGAGAAAATACATTCAATTGCAACGCGATTTGTGATGCAGACGGAGACGGATACAAGCCAGCAGATGCCCAATGGTTCTGCTTATGGCCTTTCTATAAATCTGGAGACTGCAATGATAATAATGCTTTAATCAATCCAGGAGCTGTTGAAACATGCGATGGAATTGACAATGATTGTTCTGCAGAAACTGCGGATGGAATCAATGAGCCATGGTATAATCAGATCACATCATGCGGAATAGGAGAATGCCAAAACACAGGATTGTTTACATGCTCAAACGGAGCAAAAGCAGACACGTGCATAGAAGGAACTCCTGCTCCAGAAACTTGTGATAACAAAGATAATAATTGCGACGGCACAGTTGATGAGATAATAAGAGACTGCTCATTGAATAATCAGGGAATATGCGGAGAAGGAACACAGACATGCATAACTGGGGATTGGTCTAGCTGTCCTCTGCCAAGAACAGAATTATGCAATGGCTTGGATGACAACTGCAATGGCCAGACAGATGAGGATAAGAAATTGCAATTCATATTCAATCAATGGCAGAACTGGGGCAAGAAAGGAGATATTGACCAATATGGAATAGCCCCATATATTTATGCTGATAATATTGCTGGATCCCCATTTGCAAGCGGAGCATTTGTGCCTATTAATGCCCAATATGTGACAACAAATAAAAATGTGGCAGGATTATCTTTAGATTCAGGAAACGGCTACTTTGACGTATGGCTGTATGGCAAGCATGACGGAATACAGAAAGAAGCGGTAAATGTCACTTTATATCTTGACGGAGTTGTTGTAAATTCAATCCAGAATTTACAGGGAGCAGCTTATGAAAAAGCAAGAGATGGAAAAGCAAAATTTGGAAATGCAGGACAAGATCAAGTTTGGGTGCAGGCAGGAAATAAGATAAGCTTTATTGCCACAGTGACTAATGGCAATGATGCATTCAGAGTGTATTATACTAAAGTGTCATGCATAAACAATGATGCTGATCATGATTCAATCCCAGATTATCTTGACATGTGCCAAAACAGCATAAGCGATGCAGGAATAATTCTTAACGCGCAGAAATATGCAGATGTAAACAATAATGGGGTGTTTGAGACAAAAACCAAGCAGGGCAAGAATGGAGTCATAGTTCCAAGCATCTATGATCTGCAAGACACAATAGGCTGCACATGCAGAGATATCCTTGCTTCAAAGCCAGGAAAAGATAATGCGCAGTATGAGAATGGATGCACAAAAGGGACAATAGAAAACTGGATTGAAATAAAAGGCTGGGCAAAGATTAAAAAATAATTAGTTATGCTTGAAATTTTTTAAAAAGAAGTTAAAAAAATGAGAAGAAATAAATTATTGCTATTTTTGGTTTCTTTAGTCTTAATACTCTCGATTATCTCATCAATTGCAGTTGTTTCCGCATCATCCTCGGCGGAAAAATGCTCGACTTTGATGTGTTATATTCAAGATTTCTTCTCTCCTCATGAGGGATGCAGCAGTTTGATTTGTTATGTTCAAAATTTCTTCAGCGAAATAATCACAGGCCAAACAATCTTGAATTCTTCTGAGCAAGCTGCGTGCCCTTCAGGCATGGTTTCATACTGGAATTTTGATGATGCTTTGGGATCAACAGCCTTTGATGCTTTCGGAATAAATGATGGGACAATTTTAGGGGGAGCAAGCTGGACAACTGGGCAAGTCTTGGAGGCATTAAATTTTGATGGAGTGGATGATTATGTTTCAGTCCCAGACAGAGATTCATATCCTCTCGGAACAAATTCATTTACAATATCATTCTGGTGGAAGCCTGCTACATTATCTGGTGGCCAGCAATTTATCGGGCAGAAAGATGGCGATTGGCCTTATAATAATTGGTTGATTTATTATCAAGGCGCTGGTCCAAGTCTTATATTAGGATTATCAGACGGCTCAAACTGGCATCCTCAAACATTTTCATGTCCAATGATAAATACTCCAGATGTTTGGTATTTCATTACAGCAGTAAGGGATGGAAATGATTTTGGCATATATGTTAATGGCATTTCTTTAGGAACAACAACAGATGTTGTTTCACAGAAAAATATCAATTCTGACTTGCAAATCGGTAATTCGGGTTATGGCGCTGACTATCTTTCCGGCACTCTTGATGAAGTTGCAATTTACAATAGGGCATTGGGCGCTGATGAAATAAATACAAATTATCAAAACGGATTACAGGGAAAAGGATATTGTGAAGCTCTTGCTCAGCCTGTCTGCGGGAATAATATTATTGAAACAGGCGAGCAATGCGATGATGGAAATGCTGCGGACGGAGACGGATGCTCATCAACCTGCCAAATTGAAATTATTTCAGAATGCCCTTCAGGCATGGTTTCATACTGGAAATTTGATGATGCTTTGGGAGCGACAGCTTTTGACGCTTTCGGAATAAATAATGGGACACTTGTCAATGACCCTGTCTGGACAGCTGGACAAGTCGGGGGAGCGTTGAGCTTTGATGGCGTGGATGATTATGTCAAAGTACTAGATTCTCCAAGCCTGAATAGTCTTTCACAATTTACCATGGAAGGTTGGTTCTATATCAATGATATTTCAGATTATAGAAGAATTCTTTTTAGGCCTGGTCAATATGCATATCACATTGCATTTTTGTTTAACCCTTCTGGAACTGTAAGATTTGGTTCTGAGGCTTCTGATGGAAGTTATTCTGAACTTAACAGTGCTACTGCTGTAACAGCAGGCAATTGGGTACATGTTGCAATAATTCATGATGGTTCGACTAAAAAAATATACATCAATGGAATACAGGATGCAAATACAGAGTCTCAATCCGGGTTTAACAATAATGTGATTAGTGATATCTCTCTAGGCATGGAAGAAGGGAATCAAGCCCAACAATTCTATGGTAAAATGGACGAAATCGCAATCTATGACAGAGCATTGAGCGCAAGCGAAATACAACAGCAGTATCAAAACGGACTTGCTGGAAAAGGATATTGCGAAGCTTATACTGGTCCTATTTGCGGGAATAATGTTATTGAAACTGGAGAAACATGCGATGATGGAAATACTGCAGACGGAGACGGCTGCTCATCTGCTTGCCAGACTGAAGAAGCTCAAACATGCCCTGCAGGCACGGTTTCGTATTGGAATTTGGATGATGCAGGAACAACTGCTGCTGATGTCTTCGGGATAAATGATGGAACACTTGTCAATGGCCCTGTCTGGACAGCTGGACAAGTTGGCGGAGCATTGCAATTTGATGGCATTGATGATTATGTGAGCATTCCGGATTCTAACTCCCTAGACTTAGTAAACAATTTTGCAATCTCTTTATGGTTTAAACCCGCTTTATTAGGCCAGACTGCCACTTATCTTTTAGGCAAATTGAATGATGCTGGCAATGATAATACTTATTCAATAATCTGGGAATATGCTGGTGACTCTGTTGAATTTTATTCAGGATCATATACAGGGTCAAATCCCCGAGCTGGAACAAGCATAGCTATTTCAGACACAAATTGGCATAATGTCATATATACTTATAACGGGAGTTTGTGGCAAGGTTATTTGGATGGAAATCAAGAATTTTCAACAGAAGCAACATTCAGTTTGATACCTTCTAATAATAATTTACTCTTTGGTTTATTTGATAGTGGAGCCCCTGTTTTCAACGGCCTTATGGACGAAGTCGCAATATACAACAGGGCATTGAGCGCGGCTGAGATTAATGCAGCTTATCAAACTGGATTACAAGGAAAAGGATATTGCGAGATTCCTGCTCAGCCTGTCTGCGGAAATAATGTTATTGAATCAGGCGAGCAATGCGATGATGGAAATACTGCAGACGGAGACGGATGCTCATCAACATGCCAGACTGAATCGCTTTCAGGATGCCCTTCAGGCATGATTTCATATTGGAATTTTGATAGTGCAGGAACTGCTATTGATTCTGTTGGTTCAAATCCTGGAACTCTGGTAAATGATCCTATCTGGACGACTGGAAAAGTCGGTGGAGCATTGAGCTTTGATGGCGTGGATGATTATGTTGAAGTTGCTGATGATCCAAGCCTCATAATTACAGATACTCTGTCAATAGAGTTTTGGGCAAAGAGACAGAACTTTGGCTTTGATCTTGTTCTTGAGAAAGGCGGCGATTGGACTGGAGGACAAACCGATTATGGAGTTGGACTTCTTAGTTTAAACAACAATATGTTTTATTTTATTTATAATGGAGGATTCAGAGGAACAAGCGGTGTTTCAGATTATGACTGGCATCATTATGTAGTTGTAGCCAAAAATGGAGATGTAAATCCTACCTTGTATATTGATGGGGTTGCAAAGGCAGTTGATTTTAGTGGAGGGTTAGATATTATTAGCATGTATCCTTCTGACTTGCCGCTGCACATAGGCGCGCAAGTTGATACAGTAGCATCATATTATGGTAATAATGTTCTCGATGAAGTCGCAATTTACAACAGGGCATTAAGCGCTTATGAAGTCAATCAAGATTATCAGAAAGGGATGAATGGCTATTCTTATTGTGGAGATATTTCTTTCCCTGCTGTCTGTGGAAATAATGTTATTGAAGCAGGAGAGCAATGCGATGACGGAAATATTGATGACGGAGACGGATGCTCATCAGCTTGTCAGACTGAACAGCAACAGCCTGCCTGCGGAAACGGAATTATTGAAGCAGGCGAGCAATGCGATGATGGTGCTAACAATGGACAGCCTTTAGACAGCTGCTCATCAGATTGCCAGCAACAACAGCCTGTCTGCGACCAACCGATAACTTTGACATCAGATATGACTTTGACAAGAGATTACCAATTCTGCGGCAGTGGATTTACAATCAATGCAGATAACATCGTGCTTGACTGCGCTGGACACAATATAAATTACTCATATATGTCATATGGTGCAGGAGTGCTTACATCAGGGTTTAACGGCATAACAATAAAGAATTGTAATATCTTGCAGGGCGACAGTTCGATTGGCACTTGGCCAGGAATCAAGATTGAATCGAGCTCAAATGATATTATATCAGACAATAATATCCTAACATCCAGTAGCTATGTATATGGTATTCAGGTCACTTCTGGCTCTAATAATGTGGTTATATCAAATAATATTGTGACTACAACCGGCCCAGGCTCAAATGGCATTTCGATAAGTTATGGATCTGATAATGGAATAATATCAAACAATATAGTTGCTATAAACAGCGATTATTCATATGGTATAGAAAGCTCCCAAGCTTCAGGCGGCACATTCGAAAATAATACTGTGACAACAATAGGTTCTAGCGCATATGGAATTTATATCGTCTTTGGCTCTAATAATAAAATATCAGACAATACTGTAGTCGCAAACGGTAATGGTATTTTTATCGAATCAGACAACAATGTCCTATCAAACAATAATGTAACAGTATATAACTATGGTAATGGCATCATGATTTGGTGGCTTTCCAATGCGACCGTATCAGATAATATTGTGACTACTACAGGGGGCTGCCTAAATATCCACCAAGTCACAGGCAGCACATTCGAAAATAATACTGTGACATGTTCTTCGTACACGTCAGGATTTCAGTTCGATACGACAACAGGAAGCACATTCAATAGCAATATTATAACTGCTGGCTCAGGAATTTCAGGTTATAGCTCCGGTTCAGACAACAATATTGCAGACAATGAAATAGTCGCAACCACTGGCAGCGGAATCAGGCTAGATTCTGACAACAACATAATTTCTGGCAACGATATAACGGCAAGCAGTACTGGGATTTCATATGGCTGGGGCTCAAACGCCACAATCACAGATAATAATATCGCTGCAACAGGCGACCGTTCATGGGGCATCCAGATAAGTTCTACTTCCAACGATATCATATCAAATAATACTGTAACAACAAATGGCTATGATTCAAGCTGCATAATTCTCGGCCAAGTAACAGGCAGCACATTCGAAAATAATAATGTGAATCCGACCGGCAGCAGTTCTGACGGATTCCAGTTTGGAGACACTTCAGGAAACACATTCAGTAATAATGTAGTGACAGTAGGTGTCGATGGTTCTGTCGGAATTCATGGCTATGGCTCATCAGACAATAATATCACAGATAATATCATAGTAGTTAATGGCAATAATGCCGGAATCAGATTAGACTCTAATAACAACATAATTTCAGGCAATGACATAACTGCAAGCAACGACCAAGGGATTGCCTATGGCGGAGGCGCAAATGTCATCATCCAAGATAATGATATTAATGGAGGCATCCAGATAGGCTCCAGCGACAGCGTAATCAGCGACAATAATATCAATAGCAATTGGGTTGGAATCCAATTAGGCACAGTGGAAGATAATACTGTTTCAAACAATGTAATCGCTTCGAACAATGGACCTGGCATCGCTTCATGGAGCGGAGATTCCAATGATAATCTTCTTGCAAATAATTCTATCATTTCTACCAATGCAGCAGGCATCAATTTCGCTTCAGGCGCAAATAATATATTCACGGATAACAATATTGTCAGCTGGGATTCGGGCATTAATGTGGGTGGCGGAGACGGCGATAACAGGAATAATGTTATTGAAAACAATATTCTTAATTCAAGCAGCTCAAACTGCATCCATATTGAGGGAGAATTCAATATAATCAATAATAATAGCATTACTACTGATAATGCGCATGGCATTTATTCCTGGGGAGGAAACAATGAGGTTATTACAAATAATATTATCTATACTAGCAACGCGCAAGGCATTCATTTTGATAACGGAAACAGCAATGATATTGCAAACAACGACATATCCATGAGTTGTGAAAACAATGGATGCCCAGGCATAGATTTTGGCTCAGGCGCTTCAAACACTATAACCTCTAACACAATCTCTGTAAATGCTACAAATAGCTGGGCTCCAGGTATACACTTCGGAGGCGAAGAGAGTACTGATAATACTGTTGCAAATAATACTATAACTTCTAGCACTACTGGTATCCAATTTGATAACGGACATGATAATGCTCTTGAAAATAACAGCATATCCACGAGTTGCGGAGATAATAGTGGATGCCAAGGCATAAATCTCAATAATGGGAACAATAATGCTCTTTCAGATAATATAATCACTGCTAGTTGCGCAGGCGAGAATACTGGATGCTCTGGCATAAATCTCAATAGCGGAGAAAATAATGTTCTTGCAAACAATACTATTACTGCTAGTTGCGCAGGCGAGAATATAGGATGCCAAGGCATTAGTTCTTGGAATGGAAACAATCAGATTATTTCAAATAATAACATATCAACTAGTTTTGAAGGCACTAATGGAGGCGCGTCAGGCATAGAAATTGGCTCTGAATCTGGAAGCTCTTTAAACATTATAACCTCTAATATTATCTCTACAAATGCTCCAAGTAATGCTTGGGCTCCAGGCATACACTTAAACGGCCAAGGAGCAGGCGACAACAACAATGATCTTATTGCAAATAATATTATTTCTTCGAGCAATGGGCCAGGCATTCAATCTGATAGCGTAAGCATAGACAATAGCATTATTGAAAATAACACTATTATTTCGAGCAACCAGCCAGGCATCGGTTTATGGAACGGGGCTTCTGATAATTCTATTGCAAACAATAATATTATCACAAGTTGTGAAAATAGTGGATGCCCGGGCATAGCATTAGACTATGGCTCTTCAAATAATATCCTATCAAATACTATTTCTGCGAATGCTACAAACGGCTGGGGCCCAGGCATCTTTTTCAATAGCGGAGATAGCAATACCCTTGCAAATAACAATATTGCTTCGAGCAGTGGGAGCCCAGGCATCAACTTCGAAAATGGAAACAATAATAATCTTGCAAATAATATAATTACTTCAAGCGAGTCGCCATGCATTCATTTTGAAGGCGGATATTATACAATCTCTAACAATATTCTTATTGTAACAAACGGGGTTGGCATCGCTTCTTGGAATGGAATTTCTTCAGATAATACTCTTACTAACAATAATATAAATGCAGACAACTCATATGGCATCGCTTTCTGGAGCGGAGGAGATAATAATCTTTTTGCGTATAATACTGTCAATTCAAGCAACGGGCAAGGAATTGGAATCCAGGATGGGTCAAATAATAATATTTCAAGCAATATCATAAATACTCAATATGACGGTTACTCAGCAGTCCGTTTCTGGGGTGTGGGACAGAATAACAATATTGAGAATAATATTATTAATTCAATTGATGCATTCGGCATCCATTTTGATACCGGAAACAATAATATTATCTCAATTAATGTTATTGCTTCGAGCAACTGGCCAGGCATAGATTTCGAGAGTGGAAACAATAATAATTTTTCAAATAATAGAATATCTACTAGTGGTGAAGGCAATTGTGCAGGCATGTACTTCGGCTCTAGCTGCTCTTTAAACACTGTAACTTCCAATATTATCACTACCGACAGCAGCGGCTGGGCACCAGGAATTTATGCGGGCTCCACTACTGGCAATTCAATACTTGATAATATTATCCAAACATTGGGCAGCGGCTTGAACCCTGGAATTAATGTAGAATCTGCCACCGATACTGTAATCACTGGAAACACAATCTATATACCTTCCGATGAGACAGTCGGCATCTATACTGATTCAGACACTAATACTGTCGTTGATAATCATATAATAGTAGGCGGCAGCGGTCCTGTCTGCGGCAATGGAGTTATAGAAGCCGGCGAGCAATGCGATGATGGAAATGCTGCGGACGGAGACGGATGCTCATCTGCTTGCCAGATAGAAGACACAACACCCCCAGTCACAACTGACAATTATCTTTACAATGGCCAGTGGACTAATCTTCCTTCAGCGATTGTTTCATTGACTGCCCTTGATGATTCATCTGGCATAAAACAGACAAACTACTGCATCAATGACAATTGTGGAATTTATTTTGCTCCATTGACATTAAATTCAGATAATATTTACAACTTGACTTATTATTCTACTGATAATGCAAATAATGTTGAATCTCAAAAACAGACAACAATCAAATTAGATGCGACTTCTCCTTTGATTAATATTGCTATCTCTCCAAAATCATGGACTTCATGTGCGAGTGGAGGATGGTTCTTCTGGCTGGCTTTCTCTATTGATGGGGGAAATGTGGCATATTCAACAGTGCATGGCTGCACTGAAGTAAGTGCGGACATTGATGCTTCAATCTCTGGATTGAATAATTACAAAATAAGATTATATGATCAGAATGATGCCCTAGTTGCAGAATCAACGGACTCGGCAATAGACTTCAACTTTGAAACTTCAATGTCAAGCTATAGGATTGTTGTTGAAGCTTTGGACAATGCAAACAACTATGCGACTCAATCAATGACAGTCTATGAAGATGATGACCAAGACTATGTTCCTGACATTTTGGATCTTTGCCCAACAATCAAGCCGGTTGTTGATGTGAATAAGGATGGATGCCCTGATCAAACAGGAGTTTCTTCAAAAGCATGGAATAACTGTCTGAACATCTATACAGGATCTGCCTCGACTTCATTATATCCCGTAACTGCATTAAACACATTCACAGGCCAAACAATTCTAAATGGGGGCGTGACATGGTATAATTTTAACAGCGCAATTTCAAATATTCAGGCCGTCTCATATGTTAATCTTAAAGTTGAGGCTAGTTCTGTCACGCAATGCAGTATTGATTTGAAATCAGTCGATTCAACAACAGAAAAAGGCAAGAAAAAATATAATGCTGTTGACAAGGACATCAAGATCCAGGAAGAAAACAAGACTGGGAATCTGCAAGAAGCTTGGAAATTGAATTTAGATGACGGGTCAAAAATAATGGTCAATCAGAATTATAACGGTAATAATGCAAAAAGCGATATTCATGTAACTTATGAGAATAAGGACAAAGAAAAAGCTTGCACAGATATTTGCGCAAATACTAAGAAAACCTGCTTGACTGGCTGCAATACTTTGCCAAAAGCGCAGCAGAAAGCATGCACTGAAAACTGCAATGCCGCAGACAAGACATGCAAGGACAATTGCGTAAGCGCATATAATCTCAATATTCAGCAGAAATATGACGGGATGAAGACAGTTTCATTATATGATATCTTGAAGCTGATTGGCTATGCTTAAAATCTTATTTGAAAAACCTGGAAATATTTATAAACATCTTTTTCCTTTAGAAATCAGGAAATCCAGTAGTGATGGGAAAAGAGAGAGGAACTTTAGCAGAGGATGATAAAAAATAAATTATTAATCGCTTTGATTTCAATTTCAACAATTCTAGTTTTATTATTTTCAATAAGCTCTGTTTCAGCAGCATCAGCGACGGAAAAATGCTCCACTTTGCTGTGCTATGCTCAGGATTTCTTATCTTCCCAGGTTAAATGCAACACTTTGATTGGCTATATTCAAGATTTTTTTTCTCATGGAATCACAGGTTCTGCAGTTATCATTCCTGAAAATGAGCTGAGTTATATCATTACTGCTGACAATACTGCAGAGATTACAGCTTATACTGGGTCTGGAGGAGATTTGATTATTCCTGAAACATTGGGCGGGTATCCAGTGACTAGCATTGGGCAAGGCGCGTTTGCTTGGATACCAATAACCAGCATAGTCATCCCAAACACTGTGACTAATATAGTTCAATACGCATTTGTATTTACAGCGCTAACTAGCGTAACTATTCCTGCCAGCGTAACAACTATAGGCATTAGTGCATTTACCTATATTCCAAGTCTGACTCAATTTATCGTGGATGAAAATAATCCTGCATATTCAAGCCAGGATGGCGTATTATTCAACAAGGACAAAACAACCATTGTTGAGTTTCCAAATGGCATATCTGGAACTTATGTCATTCCAGACAGTGTGACTACCATAGCTTTCGGCGCATTCCGAGAATCAACTTTATCTACTATAATCATGGGCAATACTCTCGTCAATATGGAGGATTTTGCATTTTATGATTCTCCACGTTTAAACAATGTAATGATTCCTTCAAGTGTAGTCCGTATCGGCTATGCTGCATTCGCTGATTGCGTATCAATAACCAATGTTACTATAAGTAATGGTGTGACTGAGATTGCGGGTTCTGCATTTGCTTGGATACCAATAACCAGTATAGTTATTCCAAACAGTGTGACCAACATAGGTCAAGGCGCATTTGTAGGCACAGCAATATCTAGCGTAACTATCCCTGCTAGTGTAACTAGTCTAGGCACGCTTGTATTTGGCTATAGTTCAAGTCTAACTCAAATTAATGTGGATCCTAACAATCAAGTATACTCAAGCAAAGACGGCGTATTATTCAATAAAGACCAAACAACGCTTATACAGTATCCTAGCGGAATATCTTCTGGAACTTATGTAGTTCCTGATACTGTGACTAATATAGCTTACAGTTCATTCCAAGTTTCAGCACTGCCTAATTTAGTTATGGATAATAATTTAACAAATATTGCTGAATTTTCATTTTACGGTTCTTCAGGATTAACTGACGTAATCATTCCTAATAATGTAAAGAATATCGGCTATGCTGCGTTCGCTGAGTCAAGATTAATTAGCGTAGTCATCGGCAGCGGAGTCACTAGCATTGGAACTTATGCATTCGGAGGTATTCCATCATTAACTACAGTAGAATTTTTGGGTGATGCGCCTACTGTCGTAGGCAATGATATTTTCACAGGAGCTGCATCAACGTTTGTAATAACTTCTCAGCCTGGCACAACAGGCTGGTCAGATACATTTGAGGGATATCCGGTAGTTAGCTCTAATCCTGATGCAGACGGGGATGGTGTTTTAGATAATGTTGACCAATGCCCTACAGTTCCAGGAACTGTTCTTGGCACAGGCTGCCCATTTGCTTCTAAAGTTACAGTTGATCTTCAAACTATAGACCAGCAAAAATCAGGAATCTGCGGTTATGATGCAAACAGCAAAGCAAGATCTGATTGCAAGAAATTACTTTCGGGATCTCAAGTTAAATTGTTTGACAGGGAGAATGCAGACTTCATATCACTCTACAAATCAAAGAGACCAGATAAAAAGAATCTTAATCTTATTTTTGAAGGCAGCATCGGACAAGTCGGCAGCTGTACCACTGATGTGAATGGAGTATGCAATGTCGGCGTAAATAGTTCAGGAAAGTTCTTGATGATTGCTAAATATCTTGATGGCACCTATTCAGTCTATACTGGAAAATACCAGAACTTCAAGAGAGCAACTGCTGCCTCTGACGAAGAAGATGATATGGATACAGATGCGAAAAATGTAACAATGCCTATTCTTCAAAAGAAACTTCACTTCATAAAAACTATCGGCAAGGATGGAACTGTCAAATATGATGCTGGAATAATCTCTATCTTCACAGGCTCAGAACTCAGCGTTCTTTATCCTGAATATACAATCTGGGATGGATCCAGCACACTTTATCCATTTGTCATGACATCTGACAGCAATTGGGCAGTAGATGTATGCATGCAGGTTCCAACTGGCTATTCTCTGAAAGGAGTTCAGGATGCAAGCGGAAATATTATCGGAATTTCTAACTGCACTCAAGCTCTAGTCGCTGGACAGCCAGCCATAGTTCTCTTTAGCATTGCTGACATCGGCAGTCCTGAACCTAGCATGGGATTATCCCTTACCACTACGCATAATGGCAAGAAGGCTAATAAAAACATCATTATTGACGGCATTCGCAAGAAAACCAAAGATGCGCAAGATCAGGCTCTTAAAGCTCAAATAGACAAGAAAGCAAAATCTTTGCAATCTAAATCTGCAGCAGGAAAGAAACAATCTGAAAAAATGTTTTTTGTTATGGGGAAGGAGCAACTTGAAGAGAGAGCTAGAGATAATCTTCCCGTTAGAAAGTAAATTTTTGTGATACTTCTTTTTTTATAGATTTGTTTTTTCAGTATTTTCATTACATTTTTAACCTTCTATAACATTTTTTTACAATGAAAATTCAGGTGAATGTCAGGCCCGGAAAGAAAACTGACGGGATAAAAATTGAAGAGGGAGTCTATTTTGTCAGCCTTAAGGAAAGGGCGGAGAAAGGAAAAGCCAACAAGGCATTGATTAAAGCTCTTGCAAGGCATTTTGATGTTCCAGCAGCAAATATAAAAATACTTCATGGATTGTTAAGCCATAAAAAAATTGTGGAGATTGAAAAATGATAAAATATTTTCCAGCAGATGATATCCGAATAAGAGTAGAAGATATCAAAACTAAGCTCCAGATGGATCATGTAGATTTGAGCAAAGTCTCCTGTATAAGAAGCAGAGGATCAGGAACAAGGAATATCATCGCCCGCTGTCATGGTCTTTCAAAAATAATGCAAATGACTATGAAGACAAATGCATTTTATGCTATTGAGGTGATTTCTGAGAGATTTGACAAGATGCCTGAAGAAGACCAGATTAAGACATTGATACATGAGCTGATGCATATTCCAAAGAATTTTGGCGGAGGATTCAGGCAGCATGATTTTGTGCAAAGAAAGAACGTCGATATACTTTACAGAATTTTTAAGGAAAGAAGCAAAACTAATTTTTTCTAATTTTTAATATCAAATTTTGATTTAGTGGCTCTGACGTCATAAGCCCCTTCAGGATTATTTTACTTTATGCATTACTACTGATGCTTTTTGCACTCTTCAGAATAATCGCAATAATTGCATTCCCATTCTTCCATGTCATTTGGAACAGGCGGAATGATGTTATTGTCAATCATATGCTTGAGAATATGAAAATCCTCCACTAATGCCTTTGCAAATTTTTCATCGTATTCGACTTCAAATTCTCTCAAGTCTTGATTGTCCTTGTTTTCATAAATCAGAACTCCTTTCTTGATCTTGAAGTAATGAAGATATAATTGAATTTGGCAGACATGCTCTTTTTTCGGCCTTTCAAGCTTTTGAAAGCCATAGGAGTTTATGCTTTTTATCTCAACCACCCAAGGCTCATCATTTATGTTGACTATGGCGTCTGCTCTGCCATGGATGATCTCTTGCGCGGGAATTGTTATCTCAGTCGCCTTCACTAATCCTAATGAGAACAGGACAGACATGATTCTCATGTGAGTGTAGTCTCCATGATCCATAATCCTCAGGATTCTCGCCTCTTTGGCTTTTTTCGGCAATTTCTTCCATGTAAAATAGATGGCTCTCGCGCATTTTCCGGCTTCAGAAATATAAAAGTGGCTTCTTTCCTTTTCAGTCTGCTGAGAAAGATAAAAATTGTCAATATGTTCTTTGAGCATATTTTTAGATAATATTCAGATTTAAAAAACTTGTTGAAACTGCAATTGCTTCTATAAGTTTCCAAATGTCACTCCCCGACGATAAAATTTTCCCGTCGGAAAAATTAACTACTCAACAATAACTCCGTCGAGGGTAGAAACATTTATATATCATTTAAGCGCTTTATTATCAAGGATCTTAAGGATCATAACATTTGAAAGGGGGTAAGGGTAAAAAATAATCAAAATGGGAAGCATTCTTGTAAAAAACGCAATTAAAAGAAAGCCTGGTTATCTTTATTACGTAGACGGAAAAGGAAATGTCTGCGAGGCAAAGATGGCAAGAGGCGGAAAGAAGAAAAAGAAGAAGTAAAAATCTAAACAATTTTTATTTTTGATCCCAAAAATTTTCTTTTTTTCTATATTTCTATTTCTTTTTTATTTTTTTATTTTTATTGGCAGTTAAGTTATTAAATTGAATTTTCTTTTCTTGAATATGATTTGTCTTGGAATCGAGTCAACAGCGCATACCTTTGGAATAAGCATAATTGATGAGAAAAAAGGAAAAGCGAAAGTTCTTGCAAATGTTTTTGACACTTATAAGACTGAAAAAGGCGGGATAATCCCTGTAGATGCTGCGAATCATCATGTCCAGGTCAGAGATGGGCTGCTTGCTCTTGCTTTGGAAAATTCTAAATTAGATTTGAAAGACATTGATTTGATTTCATATTCAAAAAGTCCTGGCCTTGCTCCATGCCTGAAAAGAGGCCTGGAATTTGCAAAAGCGCTGGCCGAGAAAACAAAAAAGTCTTTAGTCGGAGTCAATCATTGCATAGCTCATCTTGAAATTGGGAGGGTTATGACGCAGGCAAAAGATCCTGTCTTGCTTTATTGCTCTGGCGCAAATACCCAGATAATCGCATATGCTTCTGGAAAATACAGAATTTTTGGAGAGACGCTTGATGTTGGTATTGGGAATTTCATTGATACTTTTGCCAGGACAGCTGGCTTGGGATTTCCCGGAGGCCCTAAAATAGCTGAATTGGCTGAAAAATCCAACAAAAAATTAATTGAGCTTCCTTATTCGGTAAAAGGGATGGACGTCTCTTTTTCAGGATTGCTTACAAATCTTCAGCAGAAATTAAAATCGGGGAATTACAGATTGGAGGATTTATCTTATTCACTGCAGGAAACCTCTTTTGCAATGCTGCTGGAAGTTGCGGAAAGGGCAATGGCCCATCTTGGAAAAAAAGAGCTGCTTCTTGGCGGCGGAGTTGCCTGCAATAAACGGCTTCAGGAGATGGCAGGGATAATGTGCGAAGAAAGAGGGGCAAAATTTTTCTGCCCTGAAAGGCAATTTTTAGTGGATAATGCCGCGATGATCGCATGGCTGGGAATATTAATGAACAAATCAGGAATTCAAACAGGCGTTGAAAAAGCGGATTTTGATCCTAACGAGAGGACGGATGATGTCTTGGTCAAATGGAGATAATCGATAAATATTTATCTTTTAAATCCCGGCTATTTATATGAAATACATTTATTGGCTGTATAATCAGATATCAAATTCTTTCTATATTTTGGAGAACTATAAATTTGATATTTCAAAGGTGAAGGATAACAATATAAACAACCAATTTGAAGATTCAAAAAAATGCATGGAGTCCATACTGAAGAAGAATGGAAACAGGAAGATAATACTCCTCGCTCAGAAGATTCCTGCAGATTATCGAGAATCCGTAAAAGACTTCTTGGATAATTATCCCAATCCTAATATTGAATTAAGATTAAACGGCAAAGATTAGAGAAAGCTTTTTAAATGCCCTTTCTTTTAGTTTTTCACCAATGATTTATAGGAGGTAAGATGGATTCTTATCAAATAGTCGAAATCGCAAGAAAAACAGGCAAAATAGAAAAAGGAACAAACGAAGTAACAAAAGCGATAGAGAGAGGAACAGCTAAAATGGTTGTCGTTGCTGAAGACGTTCAGCCAAAAGAGATAATCCAGCATATTCCTGTCTTGTGCAAAGAAAAAGGAATTCCTTGCATGACAGTCGATTCTAGAAAAAAATTAGGAATATTTGCCGGAATAAACGTTCCTACCGCCAGTGTTGCTATAACTGAATCTGGAGAAGCAGCTTCAGAAATTTCAAAGCCTGAGCGAAAAGAAAAGAAAAAAGAATAAATTTCTTATCGGTTAAAAAAATGCCTGAAGAACAAATTAAACAAACTAGAGATGAAAAGAGAATAGAGAAATCAGAGAGAGCAGACATAATCTTTCCTGCAGTAGTGGAGGAAATTGTTGGCAGGACAGGATTCAGAGGGGAAATAACCCAAGTCAAAGCGCATATTCTTCAGGGTCCAGACAAGGGAAAAAGCATAAGAAGAAATGTCAAAGGGCCTGTAAAATTAAAAGATGTCCTCATATTAAGAGAGACTCAGATTGAAGCTAGGAGAATAAGGACAAAAGTAATGAAGGGGGCCTTCACTTAAAATGGCTAAATGCTCTTTTTGCGGCAAGCAGATTACTCAGGGAAGGGGGATTATTTTTGTTGAATTGTCAGGAAAAATTCTCAATTTATGCTCTGGCAAATGCAGAAAGAATCATCATCTTGGAAGAGACCCTAAGAAATTGAAGTGGACAGAAGTCCATGGAACATCTAAGGGAAAAGAAGAGCAATAATTAATTAATAATTCTAAAAATGGGAAAATTTGATATTAATGATTTGAAAAATATGCCTTTGGAGATTCTTCTTGGAGAGATAGCAGATACAGACAAGAAAATCAATCTGATAAAAGAGGATAATGACTTTAAAGTAGACCTGTTGAATTATCATAATTCTCTTGTTAAGGCGCTTAATGAAAAAGAGCAAGATTGTAAGTATTCTAATTATAATTGACTCTGTTTTTAGTTAACTTTTTAACCATATTTTTCTTTGTTTGCCAATGATAAGGCAGCCAATAGTCACAGTCGTAGGTCATGTTGATTCCGGGAAAACAACTATCTTAGACAGCATAAGATCGACCTGCATGGTTGGGAAAGAGGCGGGAGGAATAACCCAGGCGATTTCATTCACCTCATTTCCCGCAAGCATTTTAGGTGAAAAATGCCATGATCTTCTTGAAAGACTGAAAATAAAATTAGAGATTCCAGGCTTTCTTTTTATTGACACTCCAGGCCATGCCGCTTTTACGAATCTAAGAAAAAGGGGCGGAAGCCTTGCTGATCTTGCCATACTTGTCATCGACATAAATGAGGGCGTAATGCCTCAGACAGAGGAGAGCATTGAAATTCTCAAGGCGAACAAAACCCCTTTTGTCATAGCCTTGAATAAAATTGACACAATTGCCGGCTGGAAAAAAATCTCTGAAAATCTGATAGATGACATTGAAGGCCAGGCAAAGCATACCAAAGATTCTTTTGACAAGAAATTTTATACTATACTGGGAAGCCTATCAACTTACGGGTTTGATTCTGATTTATTTTATAAGATCACAGATTTCACAAAGCAAGTAGCTTTAATCCCCTGCTCCGGCAGAAAAAACGAGGGCATTTCAGAACTTCTGGGAATGCTTGCAGGATTATCGCAAAGATTCTTGAAAGAAAAATTAAAGCTAAAGGAAACAGGGGCTAAAGGGACAATTTTGGAATTAAAGAAAGAAAAAGATATTACTTATCTTGAAGCGATTATTTATGAAGGAAAATTAAGCCTGGGAGACACAATAATCATCGGAGGATTTGACAAACCTTTGGTGACTAAGATACGCTCTTTGTCTGAAGTTTTGCCTTTGAAAAGGCAATTTGCCGCTGTAAAAGAAGTCAAGGCTGCAAATGGGATAAGAATGCAGGTTCCTGAAGGATCTTCAGTTTTGCCAGGAATGCCTTTTGTCTCGGTAAAGAATCCAAAAGAATTAAAGAAAGCCGGGGAAGAAGTTCAAAAAGAAATTTCAGAATCAATCAAAATTGACAGAGAAGGGATTATAATCAAAGCAGAAAGCCTTGGCAGTCTGGAAGCGTTGATTCTGCTTTTGAGAAAAGCTGGAATCAAGATTTCAAAGGTTGGAATAGGCGATGTTACAAAGACTGATGTTATTTCAGCATCGGTTAATTTAAGGGAAAAGCCTCTTGAAGCGGTGATTTTGGGATTCAATGTCAAAGTTTCTGAAGAAATAAATCAGGAAGAAAAAGAGAAAGAAGAGCATGGGGTAAAAATTATCATCAATGATGTGATTTACCGATTGATTGAAGATTTCGAGAAATGGAGAATAGAGAAAGCGAAAGAGGTTGAACGATCAAAGTTGGATGAATTGACCATGCCCTGCAAAATCAAGGTGCTAAAGTATGTTTTCAGGCAGTCCAAGCCTGCAATTTTCGGAATCAGGGTGGAAGGCGGAATTTTGAAGACAGGCATGCAAATGATGAATCTTTCCGGAGAGAATGTTGACAAGATCAAGAACATTCAAAGCAATAAAAAATCAGTGTTTAACTCGAAAAAAGGCGAAGAAGTCGCTATTTCCTTTCCTTCAGTCACGTATGGCAGGCAGATCACCGAGGGAGAAATTTTGTATTCTTCCATATCTGAGCATGAGTTCAGAAAGCTGAGGGAAAACAAAAAGCTTTTAAACAACGAAGAAATTACGATATTACAAGAAATTGCCTCGATAAAACGTCGGATGAAAGACACTTGGGGCATATAACAATAAACAATGGCCTGAAAAACCAAAAGGTTTTTAGGGCCCTAAAAATTTAATATACAAAGGAAATTTTTATGGCATTCAAATTCGAAATTGGATTCAAGAACAGAACAGCTCACTTAGAGGGCGATTCTGAAGAATTGATAGGGAAGAAAATAGGCGAAAAGATAAATGGAAATGAGATTTCTCAGAATCTTTCGGGATATGAATTTGAGATCACAGGCGCAAGCGACAAAGCCGGATTTCCTTCAAAAAAAGACGTGGAAGGGACAGGATTGAAAAGAGTCATGCTCACAAAGGGATTTGCATTGCGCAAATTAAAACTGAAAAAGAAAACAGCAACCAGAAAGAAAATCCACAAGGGAATGAAGAAAAGGAGAACAGTAAGGGGCAATACTATAAGCACAGACATGGTCCAAATAAATCTTAAAGTCTTGAAAGAAGGGGATAAAAAGTTCGAAGAGCTTTTCCCAGTCAAGGTAAAAGTTGAGGCAGTCGCTCCAGCAGCTTAAATCTAATTCTGACAACATTTAAAAAACAAGTTTATCTTTGATAATATAATGATAACAAAACAGCCTTTATTGAATATCGGAATGGTTGGGCATATTGACCATGGCAAGACCACTCTTCTTTACAAATTGACTGGAAAATTTACAGACACTCATTCTGAAGAATTAAAGAGGGGAATCACAATCAAGCTGGGATATGCCGATGTTATAATTAGAAAATGCGCGAAATGCGGATTATACGTCCGGGAAAAGAAATGCAAATGCGGCGGAGAGAGCGAGGAAATTGAATATATCAGTTTTGTCGATGTTCCTGGCCATGAAATGCTTATGGCTACCATGCTTTCGGGAGCAAGCATAATTGATGCAGCTTTGTTAGTGATTGCGGCAAATGAGCCTTGTCCAAGACCCCAGACAAAAGAGCATTTGGTTGCATTGCAGGCCAAGGGTCTGAAAAATATAATCATCATCCAGAATAAAGTAGATCTTGTGACTAAAGAAGAGGCTCTGAAGAATTATAAAGAAATCAAAGATTTTGTCAAAGGGACTGTTGCGGAAAATTCGCCCATCATTCCGATTTCAGCTCAGCAAGAAGTTAATCTTGAATCAATTTATGATGCGATTGTCAATCTTCCTGTTCCTGAAAGAGATGTAACAAGCAGTCCGGTCTTTTTTGTCGCAAGAAGTTTTGATATAAACAGGCCAGGAACACTTGCAGAAAATCTGTCTGGGGGAGTTTTAGGCGGAACATTGAAGCAGGGCACATTAAAAGTGGGGGATAAAATAGAGATTAAGCCTGGAATGACAATTAAAAAGCATGAAAAGACTGAATATCTTCCATTGTCAACAACAATAATCAGCCTGCAGTCCGGAAACAATCAGCTGCAGGATGCCATACCTTCTGGAAGCCTGGCAATTCAGACAGAATTGGATCCTTTGATGACCAAATCAGATAATCTTGCCGGATGCATTGTGGGGCTTGCTGGAAAAACTCCAGATGCCTCAACTTCATTGAAGCTGAGAACATCATTATTCCAAGAAATTTTGGGAACAGAAAAACAAATTGCTGTTTCTGGAATAAAAATGAATGAGCCCTTGCTTTTGTCAGTCAACACCACAATTTCATTGGGAACTGTGGTAAAGATCAAAGGAAATGATATTGATTTAATGCTGAAGATTCCAGTTGTCGCCTTAAAGGGAAGCAAGGTTGGAATGGCCAGGAACCTCCAGAATCACTGGAGATTAATAGGATATGGGGATATTATCTGATCTGTTCTATGCCGTAAAGGTTTTTATATTTTGAAATCATAATTATTCGGCTATAAAATGAAAAAGAGGATGAAAAAAGGAGTGATAAATCATCTTGCCAGAAGAAAGAAGATTCTGATTGTTTATTATTCCAGGACAGGAAATACTGAAAAAGTTGCTTCTGTCTTGGCAAAGCATCTTAATGCAAAAAAAGAAAAGATTCTTGATTCAGAAAACAGGGGGGGTTTCAGGGGTTATTTGAAATCCGGGGCAGAAGCGGCTTGGAAAAGCCTGCCTGCGATTCAGCTTTCTAGAAAAAAGCTGGAAAACTATGATATAATTGTTATTGGAACTCCCGTATGGTCTTGGAACATGGCTTCCCCTGTAAGGACTTATCTGACTATGAACAAATTCAAGTTCAAGCAAACAGCTTTTTTCTGCACAATGGGCGGATCCGGAAGCAAAATGGCTTTTAACTCAATGCAAAAGCTTGCGGGAAAGCCAATTTCAACGCTTGAATTAAATGCTAAAGAAGTTTCAAAAATAAATCATTCTGCAAAGCTAAAAGAGTTCATTCAAAAGCTGAAAAAGGCCAGGGAAGTTTAAAAGAAAACCTTTTTAAAGCTGAAATCCGATTTTTATATATAAATTTCAAAGGAGGTTAAGGAAAAATGACAGATTATGAAGGAAGATGCATGAAATGCAAGATGCAAGTTAAGATAAAAGACGCCCAAGACACAACAATAAATGGAAAAGCAGGCACATTGGCGGCAGTTAAAGGAGTTTGTCCAACTTGCAACACAACAGTATTCAGAATTATTGGAAAAAAGAAGTAATTCCAATTTATGAATAAAACCTGTTATCTTGAGTAGTTTAGACTTGTTTGATTAGAATGGCTAAAAAAGAGAGAACTCAAATTTATGATCATGTTCTTGGTAAATGTGATTGCGGAAGCTTCGGCTGGATATTCAAGATAGCCAAGATTGCGATATTAATTCTTATAATATGCTTGGTTATCCGAGCATTAAACCCTTATCAGTCCCAGATTTCAACGATAGACAATTCTGGAACAGCTGAAATGGCAGTAATGCCTGATAAGGCAATTGTTTTTTTAGGGGCTGAAACAGACTCTGCAGCAGCATCTGACTCTCAGAACTCAAATGCCGCGATTATAAATTCAATCAAATCATCCTTAGCTTCATCAAAAGACCTTAAGATTGAAACATCTTCTTATTCAGTATATCCCGTTTACAGCTATGACAAACAAACTCCCCAATTAATTGGCTATAAAACCTCCCATATTCTTAAGATTACAACAACCAACATAAACAATACTGGTGAAATAGTTGATTCTGCGTCAAATGCCGGAGCAAATGTTGTTCAGGACATTCAGTTTTCTTTGTCTAGCGATAAAGAAAAGCAAGCCAGGCAATCTCTTTTATCCGGGGCTATCGCTGACGCAAAAGAAAAAGCGGATATAATCGCAAAAGCAGCACATGTTTGGCTGAAAAAGCCTGTAAGAATAACTGAAAGCTGGAACATGCCTTATCCTTTGATGGAAAAAGCAATGTATGGAAGCGCTGCCGGAACTTCAATTTCGCCTCAAGAATTGCAGCTGTCTGTTTCAGTTTCTATAAGCTGGAAAATCTGATAATCATGAGTCTTTTAATTCCTTTTTTAATTGCAACCGCTTTGACTGTTGTCACAGTTCTTGCTGACGTATTCATAAAACATGCTTCTTTGCAGACTGCTTTTGATGGCTGGAGAACATTGTTATTGGGAGTTTTGATTTATGGATTGACTGGCTTTGGCTGGTTTTTTGTCATGAGAAAAGTGAAGCTGTCAACATTGGGAGTTTTTTACTCAGTAACTTGTGTTCTTCTTTTAACAATGGTGAGTATTTTTTATTTTAAAGAAAAAATATCCCCTATAGAAATTGTTGGAATTGCCCTGGCTGTTATTTCTTTGGCGATTTTGGCAAGATTTGCCTAGGACTTTTCATGCAGAACTAAACAATTTTTTCATCTTTTCTATCTTTCCTTCTTTAGGTTTGTATTTTTCTTTTTGTTCAAGCAGTTTAAGCTCTTCTTCCATTAATTCTCTTGCCTGTTTTGGAGTCGTATAGATTAGTTTTGCGCCTATGCCGCCCTCTTTCTTCTCCAGATCATCAAGAACTCTTATCAAGTTCACATTTTTTATCGGAAAAGAGATGACTCCGCATGAATTGCAATAGAAAGTTCTGATATAGAATGGCTCGTCTTTGTTTTTTCCTTTGTACGTCTTTCTGTCTTTTGTGACTATGGAATCAGGGTAATAGCATCCGCATCCCATTGGCCTCTGGCCGTCATATTTAGGCGATGGCATATTCAGTTTGACTTTCATCATAAATTGACTTTTCAGGGCTTTTTAAGAATTTATTTCATTTGATGAATATAATGATTTATTCATAAATTTCCTCTTTTTGCAATAATCCTTATAAATCTAGAATAGTTGGAGATATCATGGATCTTATTCAGCTGATAAAAGACTGGCGAGCTTCAAGTCAAGACAAAGCAATTATCAATAGATACTTCAGTCTTGAGGAAAAAATGAGCAGATTGGAAAAAAAAGGGCATGTAGAAAAATTTGGGGAATGTGGCGAGTTACATATATTCTCCAAGGAATATACTAAGTTGTGGGATGAATCTCAAAGAATATATCCTGAAGTTTCTTTGGCATTTGAAAGAGAAGGCAAAAGATTTGACTTGAAGTACAAATCAAAATATCTTAAGGCTTCCTAATTATTCATCAACTTCTTCGCCTTCTTCAGTCTTTTGTACTTTAGTTACGGAAGTGACTTTATTGTCAGGAGAGGCCTTGATTATTTTCACGCCCTGGGTGTTTCTTCCCATTTCCCTGATTTCTTTCATTGATGTTCTTATGACAATTCCTTTCGATGTTGTGACTATTATAGAATCTGAATCATCAACCATGTCTATTCCGACAACTTTTCCGTTTCTTTCGGATGTATTTATGTTGATGACTCCTTTGCAGGCTCTTCCTGTCAGCCTGTATTCATCAGCTACTGTCCTTTTGCCGAATCCGTTTTCAGTTATTGTCAATATGCTTACTCCTTTTAGTTTATCGGGATGGATTATTGCGACTCCGACAACAATGTCATCTTTGTCAAGCTTTATTCCTGTTACCCCATAAGCATTTCTTCCCATTTCCCTTACTTCATTTGCCTTGAAGCGGATAGCCATTCCTTCTTTTGTAGCAAGCATCAATTCTTCGTTACCATCAATCAATTCAACATCAATAAGCTTGTCTCCATTCAAGTTGATGGCATTGACTCCGCCTTTTCTTGGATTTGAGAACATTTCCATATTGACTCTTTTTATGATTCCTCTTTGCGTGACCATGACTAAAGATCCTTTGAATTCTTTTACAGGCATGACTGTCGTTATTTCATCCTGTATGTTCAATATGTTGATTATGGCTTTTCCTTTTCCATATCTTGCTACTTCTGGAATCTCATATGCCTTCAGCCAGTATAATCTTCCGCCCTTTGTGAACAGCAATAAAGTGTCGTGCGTGGAGCACGTTATCATCTGTTTTACGAAATCGCCTGTAGCCAGATCAGCCCCGACAACCCCTTTTCCGCCTCTTTTTTGCTCTTTGTAGGATTTGATATCCATTCTCTTTACATATCCTTTAGAGGTTATTGTGATTATGACATCTTTTTTAGCGACAAGATCTTTTTCAGTCAGCTCTTTGATTCTTTCAAAGATGCTTGTTCTTCTGCTGTCCCCATAGACTCTTCTAAGCTCGAGCATCTCTTTTCTGATTATTTCCAGAATTTCTTTTGAATTGTCAATTATTTTCTGCAGCTCTTTCATCAATTCTTTCAATTTGGAATTTTCTTCAATCAATTTTTCAGTTTCAAGATGAGTAAGCCTTGATAATTTCATTTCAAGAATCGCTTCTGACTGCCTTTTGCTTAATTTCAGTTTTTCCTGCAAAGTTTCCAGCGCAACAGTCGTATTTGCGGATTTTTTGATCAGACTGATAAGGTAATCGACATCTTTTAATGCAATAAGCAGGCCTTCAGTGATGTGCTGCCTGTCTGTAGCGACTCTCAAATCATATTTTGTCCTTTTAAAAACAACATCCTGCCTGTGCTTTACATAAGTTGAGATAATCTCTTTCAAATCCATTAATTTTGGCTGGCCCTTGACAAGAGCGAGCATTATTCCGTCAAATTTTGTCTGGAAGTCAGTATAGTTAAGCAAAGAATTAATTGTGAATTGCGGATTTGCCTCTTTTCTCAATTCAAGAACAATTCTTATCTTGCCTTTGGCGCTTTCATCTCTTATGTCTGATATGTCCAATAATTTCTTGTTTTTCATTAACTCTGCTATCTTTTTTATAAGCTCAGCTTTGTTAACTTGATAAGGCAATTCAGTAAGGATAATTGCCTCCTTGTTTTTTATTTTTTCAGTTGTGAATCTTCCTTTTATTATGAAAGAGCCTTTCCCCGTTTTATACAGGTCTTCTATTCCTTGCCTGCTGATTTGCCCCCCTGTCGGGAAGTCAGGCCCTTGGATAATATCAATTAATCTCTCAATTTTTACATCAGGATTTTCAATATAAGCAATGATTGCGTTTACAGTGTCAGTGAGATTATGAGGCGGAATGTTTGTTGTCATTCCTACGGCGATTCCCTGAGCGCCATTCAAAAGCATGTTTGGCAATTTGCCAGGCATTATCTCAGGCTCTTCTGTTGAGTTATCAAAATTAGGGAGGAACTTGACAGTTTCTTTGTCAAGGTCTTGCAATAATTCAGAGGAGATTTTAGCAAGCCTTGCTTCAGTGTATCTCTGCGCAGCTGGGGGATCCGCATCAATTGAGCCGAAGTTTCCCTGGCCGTCAATCAAAGGATAACGCAAGGAAAAATCTTGGGCCATTCTTACTAATGCGTCATAAATGGCCATGTCTCCATGAGGGTGGAATTTACCCATTGTGTCTCCTACAATTCTCGCGCATTTTCTTGTAGGCTTGTCAGGATGCAATCCTAGCTGCTGCATCGCATAAAGAATTCTTCTGTGAACAGGCTTTAATCCGTCTTCTGCCGCAGGCAGCGCTCTTGCCACTATGACTGACATCGCGTAGTCAATGTAAGCTTTCTTCATCTCATCAGAGATTTCCGCATCAATGATTCCATCTATGACTTTTTCTTCCCCGATTTTCTTTTGTTCTTCTGCCATGTTTACTTGTTTAAGTCCTGTCTGAATGAATTATTTATTCCAGTTCCATTGTTTATTGTAGTGCAGCTTTTATAATAAGGGTCACATTTGACACATACTGCTTTAACACTTGGTATCTTATTCATTGATAAGTTAAAAATCTCTTTGGCTATATGAACTGAATTTTCTTTTAAATTTAATAATTTTAGGACTTTTGAATCACGCTGTAAAATATTCTTATTACTATCATTCTTCATTGTACAGACATTATCTTTCATGCTGGGGCATTTGCCGCATAAATCATCGCATTTTTTTACAATTTTTATTTTAAGTCCGGGATTGGCTCTTATGCTCATACATATTTTTTTGTGCTGTTTCGCGAATACTTTGCTATATCCTCCGCTGTAGTATCTTGGGATGCATAGCAAATGATGCGCCCTCAAATTTAATGTTCTATTTTCTTCTGCCATTTTTTATTTATGGGTGCAATAAAAATAATTTGTGTAATTTTCGCTCATTTTTCCTTGATTTGGACAATTGTTCAATCCTTTCATTGTGCAGATATATCCCTCATTTGTCTTCTTGGCAAGATGTTTTCCGTTATTCATGCACTCTTTCATTTTTTCATCCAGTGATTTTTCCATATTATTTTATAAAATGAATATGATATGCTTGGCTGTCTTCTTTGATTTCAACTTTGTCCTTATAATGGTTTTCGATTATAGTTTTGAGATTCAAGGTCATTGAATCTTCTTTGTTTAAGTCTATGACTGGATTGCTATTTCCCGCTATCATTTTTTCAATGCCCCTTATGATTCCAGATTCATCCATCAACATGTTTTTTATTTTCTCCTTTTTTTCTTTTTCAACATGTCTTCACTGAGCCATTTTTTGAAGCCCCATATTGATATGGAGGCAAAAACAATGTATTGCGCCATGAAAAAATATTGTTTTGTTATGATTCCGTAATACATCCATAAGATATTTCCAACAACCCAGATTGCAAATCCCCATTTGTTTTTGTAAACATTCAATATTCCGCCAATTATTCCGATAACTGCGCTTATTATTTCAAGTTCAATTGCCATTTTGATTGTTTATTTCAACTGATTGATTTAGTTCAAGGTATTTTAAGCATGGGAATTTTATTTTTTCTGATTCATTTACAATTTTATTGATTAATCCTGATTCTTCAATTTTAGTGCTTATTATAAGGGGGTTTGCGCCTCGAAAAGGGCACATTAAAAACTTTTTTTCTGCAAGAGCGGGATTAAGCCAGCAATATTCGCTTGCCATTTCCCTGATTATACAGAGGTTTATTTTATCATATACTTTGTAATCTTCTTCTCCCATTTTATACATCCAGCTCCGCCATCTTGGCATGATTCTCAATGAATTCTCTTCTTGGGCCTACTTCATCACCCATAAGCATGCTGAAAATCCGATCTGCCTCAACCGCATCTTCTATGGAAATTTTTTTCATGCTTCTTTCTTTCGGATTCATGGTTGTTTCCCATAATTGATCTGGATTCATCTCTCCCAATCCTTTGAATCTCTGGACATCTGGCTTTCCGCCAAGTCTTTCCAATTTCTTTTTCAATTCATCATCTGAGTAAACATAATGGTTTTCATTTCCTTTCTTTATCTTGTACAAAGGAGAGACTGCGACAAAGATTCTTCCAGCCTCTATCAATTGCGGGACATATCTGAAGAATAAAGTCAGAAGAAGAGTTTTGATATGCGACCCGTCAACATCCGCATCTGTCATGATTATTATTTTTCCGTATCTCAGTTTTTCGATATTGAATGTTTCTCCTGTGCCTGTTCCCATTGCTGTCAAAAGATTTCCGATTTCTTCTGATTCAAAGACTCTGCTTGGAACAGCTTTTTCCACATTCAGAATCTTTCCTTTTAATGGCAGAATTGCCTGGAATTCCTTGTCTCTGGCCTGTTTTGCGCTGTTATGCACAAAAATTCCAGAAGCCAAAGCAAAATTATGTGTTCCTGGAACTTCTAGATCATAAACATCTATTTTTTCAGTCAAAAATTCAATTCTTTTTATTTTATGGTTGTAATTTTTAATTGTTTCCAGCATCTTTTCAGAGTCATTATCAAAGAATCTTGAACAGAAGGTTTTCATGCTTAAAATTGATTTATCATTGTTTTCTATTCTTATTTTATCAAAATAATTTAGATTGCCAAATTTTTCCAAAGTTATCTTCATTAATTTTATTGTTTTATTAAAATAGGTTTTATTATAGCTTTCATATCTTTTTGTTCTAAATTCTTCTGTCCATTGATCTTTTGTTTTTTGTCTTCTCCATATTATCATCCCTTCATCTTTCCACTGCTCTTTTGCAAGATTTGACAGATATTCTTTGGCTTCTGGATTCTCTTCAAAAAATTTCTTTACTTTTTCAGCAGCTTTTTGCCTGTTTTCTGGATTCTGCCAATATTTTTTTTGCTGTTCGTTAAGGAGTGTATTATTCTCATTTCTATATTCTTCATCGCTTTCATAGAATTCTTTAAATTTTTGTATCATGAAATTCTTGTATTCTGGATTTTGCCATAGCTCTTTTGATCTTTTTGAAAGCATTTCATTCACTTTTGGCTGTTTTGCCCATTCACTTACTGCTTTTCTGTATTCAGGATTCTGATGGGCTACTCGCGCCTTTTCTTTAGATTCTTGAGTATGAAGAGTTTTATCCAAATGCTGAGTATGTAACATCAAATGGTCTTCTTTAGACATTCTGACTAAGTTAGTGGGATTATTGTTTAATTTATTAAAATTAATATGGTGTTTTGCATCGCCTTGCTTTTTTGCATAAACTTCATTTTCAAGATTGTATTCATCTGCAAGCATATGGGTGAATACCCATGTTTTGAACTGATCCCAAACCATCTCATATCCATCAATTGTTATTTTTCCGCCCATTTTTGAGATTCTTTTGTGGAATGGCATTAAAGAATCTTTATTGGTCAAATCTTTGGCTTCTTTGTAGCTTTCATCTTTTAACATAAATTTATGATCTGGAGTGCAAATTATTTCTTCATTATTGTCTAAAATGATCTTTATTACTTCAGCATTTTGTTTTGTCATTCTGGGATTGCTTATTTTACCTATTCCAATACTTCCTTCTTTGACAGTGTAACAGAAATTTTCCTGGCCATCTAAGTTTTCTTCAACTAACTCTTTGAATGAGATATTTCTTCCATCAGTTAAAACGATTTTAGTGTCTCCAGCAAAACAGCCTCCAGCTGATTCTCCTTCAACTATGTATAATTCTGTTTCATCCAGCTTGTTTGAGCTGCAATCAGCGAGCTTTCCAGGCAGGCCGGAAAGAGACATGGCTGTTTTTCTTCTTACCAGTTCTCTGGCTTTTCTTGCAGCTTCTCTTGCTTCTGCCGCTGATACGACTTTTTGGACAATTTTTTTTGCAATTATAGGATTTTGCTCCAGGAATTCCTGCAGGGCAGTTGTTGTTGTGCTGTCCATAAATCCTTTGATCTCGCTGTTTCCTAATTTTGTTTTTGTCTGGCCTTCAAACTGCGGATTTGGAATTTTCAGGCTGATTACCGCCATCAAGCCTTCACGGACATCGTCTCCCTGAATCGAGAAGTTTTTCATCATTTTGTTTTTTTCCGCATAATCATTCAATGCCCTTGTAAGCGCTGTCTTGAATCCAGAAACATGCGTGCCGCCTTCAACTGTGTTGATAGTATTAACAAATCCGAATATTCCTTCATTATAGCCGTCATTATATTGTATTGCAACCTCGACATTTGAATGGTCAAACTCTTTTTTGAAATAAACAGGCTTGTGCAAGGCATTCTTTGACCTATTCAGCCATTTTATGAATTCCATCAAGCCGCCTTCTGAAAAGAAATCTTCTTTTTTTTCTTTGATTTCATCCTTAAATGTTATTTTTACGCCTGCATTCAAAAATGAGAGCTCTCTGAATCTTGCCTCCAGAACTTCATAATCAAATTTCACTGTTGAGAATATTGAATCGTCCGGCCAGAAATGTATTGTTGTTCCTGTTTCCTCTGTTTTTCCAACTTCTTTCACAGGCCCCTTTGGATTGCCGCCTTTTTCATAAATCTGCTCATAGAGTTTTCCATTTCTTTTTACCTGGGCAATCAGTTTTGAAGAGAGAGCATTGACAACTGAAACTCCAACCCCGTGCAGGCCTCCTGAAATTTCATAGGATTTTTTGTCGAATTTTCCGCCTGCATGCAGCTTGGTCAAAGCTACTTCCATGGCTGACTTGCCTGTGGCATGTTTTTCAACAGGAATGCCTCTTCCATTATCTTCTATGCTTAGCGAGCCATCTTTGTGAATAGTTACAAGAATAAGATTGCAGTAGCCTGCCTGGGCTTCATCTATGGCGTTATCAATGACCTCATAGACTAAATGATGCAGGCCTTCCTTGCCTGTGCTTCCGATATACATGCTAGGGCGCTTTCGCACAGCTTCAAGCCCTTCAAGGACTTTTATGCTGTCAGCTGTATACTCTTTAATCGCCTCTTCTTTTGTTTTCTTTTCAGGAGTCATTTTGGATAGTTCTTACTAATTATAATTTTGAAATTATATATAAAAGGCGCATAAACTCTCTTCTAATCTACAATTTCTAGTGATAAAAATCGAGATATATTTATAAATGTTATGTCGGAATTAAGCCTTAATTCCTTAATTTTTCGAGGAATTATAAATCAAACCAAAATTTTCCCGTCGGAAAACCATTATTTCATTCATTCAGAATCAAAACAAAAAGCTATAAAAAGCTTGCAGATTTTTTCTGGCAATGGAGAAGAATAAAACCAATATCGTCGAATCAGACTATGATCTTGAGCTTGACAAAGTCATAAGCATCATAAAAAAAGAAAAAGCCAAAACAGTCTGCCTTCAGTTTCCTGACGGATTAAAGCCAAAAGCAACTGAAGTTGCAAAAATCATCGAAGATAAAACTCATGTCAATGTTCTGATCTGGCTTGGAAGCTGTTTTGGAGCATGCGATGTTCCGAATCTTGATTCAATAAAGCCAAAAGTTGATCTGCTTTTTCAATTCGGGCACAGCAAATGGAAAATCTGATTATTTTTTCAATGGTCATTTTTCTCCTTTAATATAATCATCCAGCATTCCATCCAGGACTTGTTTCATGTTATTTGTTGAAGACACTAATTTTTGTCCAATTCCTTTTTCAATATCTCCTTCAATAATATAGTTGATCTCTTTGTAGGGAATTTGAAGCTCGTCAATAAACGATTGTAGATATCTGAGTGGAAAGTTGTGATTATGAAACCAGTTATTAGCAGTACCTGCATTCAATTTCTCCTGTTTTACTATTTCGCTCTCTTTTCTAACATAATTTTTTCTGCTAATTCCGTATTTTAGATCGATATAAAAATCAATTAACTTGCCTATTGGCTTTTTATCTTTCTTAATCTCTTTTAGATCTGGCTTAAAAGGATTCTTTCCTTTGTTGACAGTAATTACTTCCTCAATCGAAACATTCAATTCATCTACAAATCCTTTAAGATATTTGAGCGGGAATGGGTTATAACCTGTAAACCAGCTATCAGCAGTACCAACATTCAGTTTCTCCCGTTTTACTATTTCGCTCTCTTTTCTCAGATAACTTGCTCTGTCAATCCAATTTAGATCAATATAAAAATCAAGCAGCTTGCCAATAGGCTGTTTAGCTTTCCTGATTTCTTCAGTATCAGCCTTGAAAGGATTCTTTCCTTTGTTAACAGCAATAACTTCTTCAAGCGGAATCTGCAGCTCATCTGCAAATCCTTTAAGATATTTGAGCGGGAATGGGTTATAACCTGTAAACCAGCTATCAGCAGTACCAACATTCAGTTTCTCCCGTTTTACTATTTCGCTCTCTTTTCTCAGATAACTTGCTCTGTTAATTCCATACTTCATATTGATATAGAGATTAATAAGATCGCCTATGGGACTTTTAGATTTTTTGAAGTTTTCAAGATCTGGCTTAAAAGGATTCTTTCCTTTGTTGACAGCAATAACTTCTTCAAGCGGAATCTGCAGCTCATCTGCAAATCCTTTAAGGTATTTTAGAGGAAAATGGTTATCACCCATAAACCAACTAAAGGCAGTATCTGCATTCAATTTCTCCTGTTTTACTATTTCGCTCTCTTTTCTCAGATAACTTTCTCTGCTAATTCCATAATTCAAATCAATATAAAAATCAATCAGTTTGCTTATAGAATGCTTAGATTTTTTGAACTCTTCAATATCCGCTTTGAAAGGATCCTTGCCTTTAACAGCAATAACTTCTTCAAGCGGAATCTGCAGCTCATCTAAAAAACATTTAAGATATTTGAGGGGGAAGGAGCACGTACCTTTAAACCAACTACGGGCAGCCCCTACATTCCGTTTCTCATGTTTTACTGTTCTGCTCTCTTTTTTCAGATAGTTTCTTCTGCTAATTCCATATTTCAGATCAATATAAACATCAATCAACTTGCTTATAGGATGCTTAGATTTTTTGATCTCTTCCAAGTTAGGCCTGCTGCTTTCTTCTTTGATATAGTGTTCTAGATTTTGTTTTCTCATTTTTCTCATTTAATATAATCATTTAACATTCCATCCAGAACCTGCTTCATGTTATTTGTTGAAGAAGACACTAATTTTTGTCCAATCCCTTTTTCAATATCTCCTTCAATAAGGTAGTTGATCTCTTTATAAGGAATCTGCAACTCATCTACAAATCCTTTAAGATATTTGAGCGGGAAAGGGTGATCACTAATAAACCAATTATTAGCAGTATTTGTATTCAATTTCCAATGTTTTACTGTTTCGCTTCCTTTTCTTAGATAATTTTCTCTATCCATTCCATGATTCAGATCAATATAAAAATAAATTAGCCGACCTATCGGGTTTTTAGTCTTCTTAAATTCTTCAATATCTGGCTTAAAAGGATCTTTGCCATTATTAACAGTAATAACTTCCTCAAGCGGAACCTGCAGCTCGTCTACAAAGCTTTTAAGATATTTTAGAGGGAAAGGATTATCACCTGAAAACCAGCTATAAGTAGTATTTTTATTAAATTTCTCTTGTTTTACTTTTTCGTTCTCTTTTCTAAGATAATTATCTCTGCTAATTCCATAATTTAGATCAATATAAAAATCAATCAATTTACCTATAGGATTCTCAGATTTTTTAATCTCTTCTAGATCAGCCTTGAAAGGATTCTTTCCTTTGTTAACAGCAATCACTTCTTCAAGCGGAATCTGCAGCTCGTCCACAAATATCTTAAGATGCTTGAGTGGGAAGCGATATTGTCCAGAAAACCAACCAAAAGCAGTATTTATATTCAATTTCTCATTTTTTACTATTTCACTCTCTTTTTCCAGATAATTTTTTCTATCAAGGTTATATCTAACATTAATATAAACATCAATCAGCTTGCCAATAGCATTTTTAGCCTTCTTAATCTCTTCAATATCAACCTTGAAAGGATCTTTGCCTTTGTTGATAGCAATCACTTCTTCAATCGGAATCTGCAGCTCATCTACAAATCTTTTAAGATATTTTGGCGGGAAAGGGTGATTACATTGAAACCAACTACGAGCAGTCCCAATATTAAATTTCTCTCGCTCAATTGTTTTCCAATATTGTCTCAGATAGTTATCTCTGCTAATTCCATAATTTAGATCAATATAAAAATCAATCAACCTGCCAAATGAATTTTTAGCTCTCTTAATTTCTTCTAGATCAGCCTTGAAAGGATCTTTGCCTTTGTTAACAGCAATCACTTCTTCAAGAGGAATTTGAAGCTCATCCACAAATCCTTTAAAATATTTGAGCGGGAAGTGGTTAATACCTTTAAACCAATCATAAGTTGTACTTGCATTCAATTTTTCCCGTTTTACTGTTTTGCTCTCTTTTTTTAGATAGTTTTTTTTATCAAGATTATATATCAAATCAATATAAAAATCCACTAATTTGCCTATAGGATTTTTAGTCTTCTTAAATTCTTCAATATCTGGCTTGAAAGGATCTTTGCCATTATTAACAGCAATAACTTCCTCAAGCGGAACCTGCAGCTCATCTACAAATATCTTAAGATGCTTGAGTGGGAAGCGATATTGTCCAGAAAACCAACTATTAGCTGTATCTACACTCAATTTGTCTTGCTTGATTGTTTCGCGCTCTCTTTTCAGATAATTTTTTCTGTCCGTTCCATGCTTAAGATCAATATAAACATCAATCAACTTGCCTATAGGATTCTCAGTTTTCTTAATCTCTTTCAAATTAGGCCTGCTACTTTCTTCTTGAATATACTGTTCTAGATTTTGTTTTCCCATTTTAGCAAAATCATTTCTTGAGCTTATAATAGCCCAAACAATTTGAAGGCATGCTGCCAGATTTTTCAACAATGACTTCCAAATTGCCAATGTCTGATTTTTCAATCCATAACTTATCGTTATATACAGACAGATTATCCAAACTTTTGTCTAGTCCAAGAGCTTTGCATAATTTTCCAGGTCCTTCAACTGATTGTTTTTCATTTACCCAGTCAAATTCAGCTGCCCTTAAAGTCACACATGAATACTCGCCTTCATTGCCTGTTGAAATGTCAAGCAAATGATTTCCATATTTTGTGCTCACAGAAATTTTTCCAGGGGCTGATTTAATCTTGCTTGATGTTCTTTCAGATTTTCCCTGATATGCTGCTATTCCAGTTATCTTTCCCCTTACTATTCTGTTATTGTTAAGGACTCTCACGACATATTTTCCAAGTAATTCTTTTGCAACTATATCTGAATTTCTTGCAAAAAAGCTTTCATTTAATTTTTCAGTTTCCATTTTGTTTATTTACCTCCTTGAATATAATCATTCAGCATTCCGTCAAGAACCTGCTTGATAGAATTTGATCTTTCTGAAATCAGTTTATCTAATAGTTTTCTTTTCCAACATTCTAGATAATAGCCACCATCTTCTTTCTTTAATCCATTTCTAGTCAGCTTATCATATCCTTGCTCTATCCCATAATCTATCAATTCCTTGACAGATTTATTTTTATAAAATCCGCTAGGCTTTACCTTAGTTTCAGGAATCAGTTTTTCAACTATCTTCCTTTCCAGACATTCCTTATAATAGCTGACGTTTTCTTTCCCTAATTCCTTTCTAGTCAGCTTATCATATTCCCACCCCATTCCATACTCAATCAATTCCTCATCAGTTTTTTTACTATAAAATCCCCTAGGCTTTCTCTTTGTTTCAGGAATCAGCTTTTCAACTATCTTCCTTTTCCTACATTCATAATAATACTGGCAATTTTCTTTCTGTAATCCATTTCTAGTCAGCTTATCATATTCCCACCCCATTCCATACTCAATCAATTCCTCATCAGTTTTTTTACTATAAAATCCCCTAGGCTTTCTCTTTGTTTCAGGAATCAGCTTTTCAACTATCTTCCTTTTACGACATTCTTCATAATAGCCGCTATTTTCTTTTGATAAGTCAGTTCTAGTTAGCTTGTCATACCCTTGCCCCTCTCCATAATCAATCAATTCCCGATCCGTTTTATCGCTATAAAATCCATAAGGTTTTCTTTTTGTCATTTTTCTCCTTGAATATAATCATTCAGCATGCCGTCAAGAACCTGCTTGATGTTATTTTGTTCATATCCTCTAAATCTAAGATATTTTGACCAGGTATGAAAATCTTTATTATATTTTCCCTTAAAGATGTGATCAAATGCTCCACTATACTTTTTTTTGAACTCGTGTAGTTGAGGTATTCTTTTTAGTTCATTCCTCAATTTGTCGAATGCTTCATCCACCTTTTTTGGCATCCATCCAATTTGTTCTAGTTTTCTATATTTTAAGTAGTCATTCCATTTTTTAATGCCTGAAATGGTCCCATGTGAGAGTATTTCTAATGCTCCACCACCATATCTATTTAGAAATTCAATTCTTAGAGGTATTCTGCCTGATTCTTCTTTTAAATTATCAAATGATTTATTGAATTTTTCAGGAGTCCAATTATTTTGATTGAGTTTGACCCTTCGGTGTCTTAAATAATTATTCCATGTTGTTATGTTTGGATTATATTTTCCAGCCCCAATAAAAGCCAGAGCACCCCCATAGCTTTTTGTAAATTCTTTTTGTGTGGGGGTCCTTTTTAATTTATTTCTGAACATATCAAACACGTTATCGATTTTTTCAGAAGTCCATCCATTATACATATTTCTATATTTAAGATATTGATTCCAACTTTTGATTATTGGATTGTATTTCCCCTCTTTAATGAATCTAAATGCTCCAAAATATTTTTTAGTAGAAAACTCTTGACAAATAGGATTTCTACCTAATTTTTTTCTTAAAAAATCAAATGCTTCATCTACTTTCTGTATATCCCATTCTATATGCTGCGGCTTAAGCGCTCGATATTCTAAATAACCACTCCAATTATTAACTTTTGAATGATATCTGCAATTAACAATTGCATTAAGAGCACCACCATATCGTTCTAAAAACTCATCATAATTTGGTATTCTTCCAAGTTCTTCTTTCAATTGATCGAAGGCTTCATCAACTTTTATTGGTGTCCAATAGTTCTTAAATTTTCTATGCGACATTACATCATATCCTGCTTCTTTTAATGCAGTTATATAAGAACCATAGTGTGACAAAATTCCCCTTAAGTGATTATCTTCGAAATCTTTTATTTTTATCTCTTGTGGCCTCTTTTTTGTCTTATTTACAAGCCATTTAACTGCTCGAATTCTATTTTCTTGATTTTTAAGCCAGTAATTATTCCCAACGCTACTATTAATCATTTCCCAAGGTTCAAAACTAGCTAAACCCGCTTCTTTCAAGGCGAGATAGGGATTACTACTATAATTTTTAGAAATAAGTCCGCCTAGTCCATTTTCAGCAAAATCTTTTTGAGATATTTCTTTTGGATCCTTGTCTAGTTTTATTACTAAATCTTTTATATGATTAATTCTGTTATTTAGAGTCCAATACTTTCTTGCCATTTTGTTTATTTACCTCCTTGAATATAATCATTAAGCATTCCATCAAGGGCTTGCTTGATATTTGGATTTTTTCCTGTTTTAATTCCATAATCTTTCATCCAGGTCCATGCTGTTGCATGGCTTACGTCATAATATTCTCCAACTTTTACAGCATTATTTCCAAGCTCTTTGTATTTTGATTCAAGATCTTCTTTAGACGGCTTTTTCTCTCGAGAAATCTGCAGGGGTGATTTGTTTGTCTTAATCCTATCTTCTTCCATCCATTTCAATGCTGTTTTCTGGTTTACTTCATAATATTCCCCAACTTTTGCAGAGCTTCCAAGCTCTAGGTATTTTCTTTCTAATTCTTCTTTTGGAGGTTTTGTCATTTTGCATCTCCTTGAATATACTCGTTCAGCATTCCGTCAAGGGCTTGCTTAATGTTGCTCATCTGTTTAGAAGGAATTAGTTCATTAATCCAGCCTTGTTTGATGCCTATGTTGTAGTATCTTGCTTTCATATCCTTTAATTTCTCCCTATTTAATTTATCTAAATTGTTTTTCTTTCCATAATTAAGCCACTCTTTTTTAGTCATATTTTTGAAGAATCCTCTGGTTACCGTAACTCTTGAATAAGGTATTAATTCATTAATCCAGCCTTCATTTAGGCCTTTTTCATAGTAACTTTTAGATCCTTCTTGAAGCTCGTTCCTTGTTAGTTTATCATAACCATTTTCTTTTCCATAAGCCAACCATTCTTTTTCTGTGAACTTAGCAATTCCAGGCCATTGAATTTTTATCAAGTCATTTATCCATTTTCTTTTAAGCCCAACTTTATAATATCCCCTATCGATTTTTCCCATTTTGTTTCTTGCTAATTGATCATAATTTTTTTCTTTTCCATAAGCCATCCACTCTTCCTTAGTCATTTTGCTGTAGAATCCATTGGGCTTTCTTTTGTCTTCTATTTCAAGTAATTCTTTTATTTTGTATAATCCTCCATTTTTTTGAATTGCTTTTATAAGGCCACCTTCATCTAATTCTTTTAGTTTTGATCTAGAAAGGTTATAGCCGTTTTTAACAAAATCTTCGCTTTTTTCTAAAGTTCTTTTTAGAGTCCAATATCCATTAGGTTTTTTTGCCATTTTATTTTTCCTCCAAACGTTTGGATGAAATTACATTTCCAAACTTGTCAACTTTGATTTCCAGAGGATGCCTTAATTCCTCTTTAATAATCGGCCTTACAAATTCTTTGACTATTGATTTCTCTGTTGGAATCAGCGTTGAATCGCCGTTTCCATTGCCATTTTCAGACTCAAACCAGAAGTTTTTGCTTGGAGCCGTCAAATCAGGATTATCAATTTTTTTAGCCAATATTAAATGAGTATTGCTTAATTTATTTGAATAGGCATCTGAATAATGCTCTCCAAAATTGTCTTTCAGATATTTACCGAAAGCATCATTTACCTTGAATCCTTCATTTTTCTTTGATAGTACCTTGAATCCCATTTTTCCCATACCAGTATAAAAGTCATCCTTAAATTTCCAGTTTTTGGTTACAAGCTCAATCAGTCCCTGCGGTTTTAAGATCCTGTTTTCTTCTATCAGGCAATTTTTCACTTCATTTTCATTTCTAAGCAGAGTGATTGATTCATTATCTACCATATCAAAACTTTCTTTAGGGATGCTGCTGTCTTTTTCATTCATTTCTCCAAGAATTTTATTTGGATTTCTGCCTTTTTCCAGCATTAATGGGGAAAAATCTCTGTCTGTTATGGTTGGAAGGTTTAATTTGTTTAATTTGATCAAATCTGCCAGAGAATGATAGGCTTCATAAAGCAATGAAGGGCCAGAGCCGTCTGCCAGTATCGTGTTTGGAAGTTCTACCTCCTTCCTTTTTACTCGGTTCACTAAATCACAAACTTTCGCCCTTTGCATTACATAAACTGAAAGATTATTGATTGTATCCATGTAAAGCCTTACGAATTCTGGATCAAACCAGCATTTTACTGGATCTTGCCAGATTCTTTTTCTTATTTCTTGCGCAGCGGTTGTTTCATAGTTAATCGCTCCAAAATACCCATTCCTCATTCCATGATTTTTTGGAGTAATGACTTTTGTTTCAAAATCAGAGGTATTTGTTATTCCTGCCTCCCCTAAATCAATCGGCAGACCTCCGATATTTCTTTTGATAAAATCATCTAATCTTTTATTGTCTGAATCTTTGAACAAGGCCTCTTCTTCAGGAGTCAAGGGATATCCGTCTATCGACATTTTGGTTATCAATCTTTTCTTGTCTACATATTGGGTGATTAATTCATCCAGACTGTCCTTTCCTCTTAAGTATCTTATTTTTACCAGGCCTTCTTGATTTTGTCTATATTCCCTAGCATTTGCTTGCTCTGTTACATATGGGCTGTAATCTTCATCTAAATGCATAGCCCATGTCGCATTAGAAAGGTCTAAACTCTGTCCGCCAGTATCAGTTGTGCAGATAAGTCCTTTTGAATCAGGGTCTTCCCTGAATTGTTTTATTACCTTGTCTCTTTCACTTAATTTATTTTTTTTCTTTATTGGGCTGACTTCTCCATCCAAAATTCCAATATGGCAGTTTCCAAACTTTTCCTTTATTTTTTCTTCAAATCTTTCTTTTATGCTTTTGTCAAGTTCTAATCTTTCATATTCCTCTCCGAAACCAAGCTCAATATATCTTCTTTTAAGATCTTCGTATTCTCTTGTAATCCCTTTTTTGAATGAACTTGAGAAAATTACGAATTTTTCATTTTTAGCTATGGGGCCATCTTCAGATGTTAAAAGCTCCTCTAATTTTTTATATTTTGCAGAATTTTCTATGCTGACTTTTCCTATAAGCCCTATCTTTGACAGTATATTTGGATCCACTAATCTTGGATCAACTAATGCCTTGATTCTTTCAGTATTATAGTTCTTTGGCCTGTTTGCAATTATATAATCGTGAATCTTTCTTTGTACTGGATCCAATTCTAAATCCAAATATTCCACATCAGGCTCTAACAAATCTGTAATATCTCCTGATTTTCTCTTCAAGGTTTTTTCTGTTGTGAACGTATAAAGAATTCTCGGATTTTTTTCATAAAGTTCTTCAAATTTAGTTGGATCCGGACATTTTTCAGGCATTAAAAGGTGATAGGGGATGGCATAATCATCCATATTATCGGGGATTGGTGTTCCTGAAAGTATGCATAATGGCTTGAATTTTCCTTGCTCATCTTTTTGCAGTGCAATTATCCTGGCTGCAGCAGAATATGTCAGCTGGGGCCCTCGCGTATTTCCACCTTTGGTAGTTATTTTTTTGCTTTTTATCATATGGACTTCGTCCATGATAGTATCATCAAATCCGATTTCAACCAATGCTTCTGCCAATGTTTTTTCCTTGCCATTGATCTTGACCTTTGTAGGAAGTTGTTCATAATTGACTATGATCCAATTTTTTGTTTTAAGCTCATTGATGAAATTCTCTTTCTTTATGTTTCCATTAATTATGGCTAGATTCTGTTTTTTGGAGAAATATCTTTCATTATCTTTTCCAGCTAAACCTTTTTCCCATGATTCTATTGCGGCATATGGGCATATGACAATGGTTCTTCCATATACTTTTTTTCCTTCTTTCCTGAGTTGTTCTTCTCTCAAAGGTTTGGCTAACGCAGCTATTGCGGTTTTTCCTGTCCCGCAGTCATCAAAAATTCCAAACCGGACTTCCTTTAAGATATGGTAAATCCCTATCTTTTGATGAAGTGACGGAAGAACTCCCTTTTTTCCAGTCTTTGAATCAGTGAAATTAGGATTTACACCCTTCAATTCAATTTGAGTATATCCTTTGTATGTATCTTTAAGTTTGTGATATACCTTTTTTATATTTTCATTGTCCTGTGTTTTAACATATTTTTCAATATAACTGAAGACTTTTTCTGGATTATCTTTAAAATAATGGAACGTTTCTCTTTCAGCTTTTTTTTGTATTACCTGTCTTAATCTTCTTTGATATTCTTCATTTCCGCTGAACTCTTCTGAAGGTATTGCTTTTATGACTTCTTCTAATGAGCCAAGAAGAGAATTTTTTTGATTGATATAATCAGGATTTATCGAAGAAGAATAAATCTGCCTTTTTTCATTTTTATCTTTTTTATGCCGGCTTTGTGAAATAAGCTCTGCTCTATACAATGTGTCTAATCTATTTCCAAAAATTTCTCTTACCTTTGGATCGCAGAATAGAATAACTGCTCTAAGGTCGGCATCTTTTACTGGATGAAGATATTTATTGACAATTTCATACAAATTTTTATCATGAGGATTATTTTCAAAAACTTTCTTTGTTTTATCCATCCATTTTTCTGCTTCTTCAATATCCTCTAAAGTCAATTCTCCCCTCAAAATTCCCAATTCCCTTGCTCTTTTTATTTTATCTTCATTCAAATCATACCTTTTGGCATAGTTTAAAAGAGATTTCAAATCAGTGATTTTTTCAGATATCCCGGGATATCTCTTTGTATATTCTTGGATTATTTCATTAAAATTTGAGTATTTTTTATCATTCATTTTGCACCCCCAATATAATCATTCAGCATGCCGTCAAGGGCTTGCTTGATGTCCAAGTTTTTTCTTGTTTTAATTCCATAATCTTTCATCCATTTCCGTGCAGTTGTTTTGTTCACTTTATAATATTCGCCCACTTTCACAGCATTATATCCAAGCCCTCCACATTTTATCTCCAATTCTTCTTTTGACGGCTTCTTTCCCATCTTAGTTCCACCTTTTTTCATCCATCTCAATGCTGTTGAAGTGCTTACATCATAATATTCTCCAATTTTTGTAGCATTATATCCAAGCTCTCGATATTTTACTTCAAGCTCTTCTTTAGACGGCCTTTTCTCTTGAGAAATCTGCCGTGTTGATTTATTTATTTCAATCCCATAGTCTTTCATCCAATTCAATGCTGTTACCTGGTTCACCTTATAATATTCCCCAACTTTTGCAGTGCTTTCAAGCTCTCGATATTTTACTTCAAATTTTTCTTTAGATGGCTTCTCCTGAGAAATTTGAATTGTTGATTTATTTGTTTTAATTCCCTCTTTTTTCATCCATTTCCAGGCTGTATGCTGGTTTACTTCATAATATTCTCCAACTTTTACAGCATTATATTCAAGCTCCTTGCATTTTATCTTTAATTCTTCTTTTGACGGCTTTTTCTCTAAAGAAATCTGATTAGTTGATTTATTTGTCTCAATTCCATAATCTTTCATCCATCTTGATGCTGTTGTATTGCCTAGATCATAATATTCTCCCAATTTTGAAGAGCTTCCAAGCTCTTTGTATTTTGCTTCAAGCTCTTCTTTTGAAGGTTTGGATATTGTCATTTTATCCCCATATTTGTTACCATTCTATAGTGAATACATATTTAAAAACCTTGTGTTTTCAGGGATTTCATATATAAAACAAGGGCAAATCAGGGCAAAACGGACTTTAGAATAAGAGCTAAAACTGGCTAAGAATGTAATGTTCTGAGCATCAAGAAAACTAAGAGTTTTCTGGGCCCTAAAAATGCATCAGCATTTTTTTGGCTCTGAGAATGTTATTTCTTTCCTACTTTATAGACTCTTGGCGGAGAATCGATATTTTTCAATGGCCTGTTTCCAAGATTCTGGAAATTGGCCTGGATTTTTCCTTTGACTTGGCTGTAAACATCTTCTGAAATGTAAATTTCTCCTGGCTCGCAGATTGATTCAATCCTGCTTGCAATATTGACCCCATCTCCGAAGATGTCTCCTGCCTTGTGTATGACATCTCCTAAATGTATTCCTATTCTGATTTTGATATCTTCTTTTGCCAGAATAGACTGTATTTCCATTGCAGATTTGACTGCATTCACTGCAGAATCAAAATCGCCCATTATCGCATCGCCAATTGTCTTCACGACTCTTCCATCATGCTCTTTGATTATGTTTTTCATCGCTTTTTCATATCTCCATAATTTCCTAAGGGTTTTTTCCTCATTCTGCCCCATTTCCTTGCTGAATCCTTTCATGTCTGTGAACATTATCGCGGAAAGCTTTCTTCTTCCCTCTTCTCCCTCAGCGGCTTTTTTCTCGCGCCTGAAAAATAAGAATCTTATCAGCTTGTAGAATCCGAATATAAAAAGTATAGTCAATGCAATGGCTGCTATTATCACTAATACTACCCCTATAAACTCCCCAACATGCGCTGCGTTGAATCCGTTTTGTGTCTGATTTGAAGTTGCTGAAGTGTTTTGATTTTGAGTGGTTGTCTGTGTTTGCTGGGATGATGCCAAAGGCATATTAAAGAAATTAAAATGATTGGAAGCCTCATAGATGTTTCCCGCGCATAGAGTGTCCTTTTGCTCCTGGCAGATCGCTTTCACTTCAATCTGATATGGCTGCGGATTTGTAGGAACTTTCAATTGGATTGTAAAATCAAATCTTCCCTGGATGTCTGAGCCTATCTTGCTGTCAATGTCTGAAGTAAGACCTGAATAATTATAATAGCATTCTAATGGGCATACTCCGTTGTTAGTGATGTCTGCAGGAATCTGCAGCATGCTTCCAGCAGGCTCTCCGACTGAATCAATCTTTTGCAGATGCAAAGTTATGTCTGCTGATGCCAAAGGCATCATCATTAGTATCATGAAGAATACGAAGAATTTGCTTGAAAGTCTCATGCTAATCTACAGTTTTTTCGGCTTTTAAATTTTTAGAAAACTCAGTTATTTCACTCTCTCTTTTTGGCACTGATAACGTTGTTCTGAGCACGCTGATATTGAAACGCCCGGAGTAGGAATCGAACCTACAGATCCTTGCGGAAACAAGCTCGCTAGCATATCATCAACAAGTAGGCAAGAAGCTGAAACGTGCGAAGATATCGATTCAGCATCTAATCATCGCCGATAGTTTCATTCTAAATGCCATGAATCTTATTGACTATTCCAGGCTTGCGGAGTACCATTGTCCCATCCGGGCATTCATTTGAGAAGAATTTTTGTTTTTTAAACCTTTTATTTGAATCGTTTATTCGTGTTCAAGCGGTGAACCATTCATTCTGATTCTCTGGAACAGAGAAGAATTTCAGCTTCAATCCCGCATCTATGTAGCTCCAGGATATTATGAAAGCCTCAAAGGATTCAATGAACTGCTTTTTTTCATAGAAATAATTACCGTCCTGGAAATATCTTGACGCGAAGTCATGAAAATCGATGGCCTTTTTTGACTTGTCAATGATCTCAAGGCTTTTCATAACTTCTTTCATCCGTTTCATCTCTTTCTCGGCTGCCTGTTGAATTTCCATAATTTTATTTTATATAAAGCGGTTTATAAATTTTGATAATGTCAAAAATAAGGCAATAGTCATCAAGGACTTCAACTAAAATGCGATTCAAGGATTTCATGCAAATTTGAGAATTTGCTGACTGATTTATTTAGAACTGATTTGATTATAATATGAATTTACTCAGTCATCTCAATCTCAATGTTGATTTCCCTTGGAATGGGCACTCTCATTATATTATGAAGAATCCTGTCGTCCATAGGCAGGTCAATAACCCTCTTGTGGATTCTCATCTCGAAATGATCAAAAGTAGCTTTTCCTTCGCCGCATGGAGATTTTCTTGTTGTTATTTTCAGTCTTTTTGTCGGCATTGGAATCGGCCCTCTGACAACAACTCCTGATTTGCTGGCTATGTCTCTAATAGAGCTGCATAAAGCATTTAACATGTTAATATCTATGCTTGAAAGTTTTATTCTTACGCTTGGCATGAAATTTTTAAAAGAACAGCGTATAAAAACCTTTCCTTCTTTTCCCTATAACCTTAGATTTCCAGCTGACAAAATTATTGCTAATTTAATACTGCTTTAAAGTAATTCAATAGGATATTGAACAGTATGAAATAGACAATCATTTTTGTGTAAAGTTTTTTGGTTTAGTTTTTTGTTTGGATAAACAGAAAAAATTATTTGGCTACGATCTTTTTTTCAACAAGGTCTATGCAGACTCCAGCGGCAACTGTTGCTCCGGCGTCTCTTATTGCAAATCTTGCCATGTGTGGGTTCACAGACTGCTTCTCAAGAACCAGATTTCCTATTGGCTTTATTCTTACAATAGCGACATCTCCATTCTTCAAGAAATCAGGATTTTCCTGCATTGATTGTCCTGTTCTAGGGTCAAGCTTCTGTTTCAATTCAACGAATTGGCATGGAACTTGTGCAGTGTGAACGTGAAATACTGGCGTATAGCCCTTTGCGATTACAGTAGGATGGTTAATTACAGCTATTCTTGCGGTGAATTCTTCAGCTATTGTTGCTGGGAAAGCAGCATCGCATATGATATCTCCTCTTGCTATGTCCTTCTTTCCAACTCCTCTTATGTTTACCCCTACATTGTCGCCCGCTTCAGCTTGAGGGAGCTGCTCGTGATGAGCTTCTACTGTTTTTATTTCTCCAGATACTCCTCTTCCTGATCTTGCAGGCAGAATTATGACTTTTTGTCCAGGCTTCATGATTCCTGTTTCAACTTTTCCAACTGGAACAGTTCCGATTCCTGTGATCTCATAAACATCTTGTATAGCCATTCTCATAGGCAGGTTTGTTGGTTTCTTAGGCTCTTCAAACAGATCAATCTGTTCAAGTAATGTTGGGCCCTTATACCAAGGCATCTTTTCTGATTTCTTTGTCAAGTTATCGCCAATCCATCCGCTTCCAGGAATAAAGGCAATTTTTGCAAGGTCGAAACCTGCAGATCTCAATAATTTTGATAAATCCTCTTTGACTTGGGTGAATTTCTTTTCGTCATAATTAACAACATCCATTTTGTTTACCCATACAGATATTTGCGCTACGCCCATGGTCTTTAGCAAGAATGCATGCTCTTGAGTCTGAGGCATTACGCCGTCGCTTGCCGCTACAACTAAGAAGGCTGCATCAGCTTGGCTTGCGCCGGTGATCATGTTTTTGACGAAGTCCTTGTGCCCTGGAGCGTCAATTATTGTTACATTGAATTTCTTTGTTACTAATTTCTTATAAGCGAGATCTATTGTGACTCCTCTTTCTCTTTCTTCCTTGAATCTGTCCATTATGAACGCAAATTCAAATCCTTTCTTTCCTAATTTTTCAGCTTCTTCTCTCAATTTCTGCAGTTCTTGCTCGGGAATCTTTCCAGATTCGAACATAAGTCTTCCTACAGAAGTTGATTTTCCGTGGTCAACGTGACCGACAAAAATTAAGTTCAAATTTATTTTTCCTGCTGCCATTTTAATTTGATAAAAACCTAATCAAGAGTATGTTTATAAATCTTTCGCTGGGTTTTGCGGATAATTAATCCTGATTGTTGCATTTTTCTGTCTAAATGCTTAAATACTAATTTTTTGGTTTAAGGAGATGATAATCGGATTGGACATTGATGAGGTTCTTGCAGGATTTTTAGACACATTTCTCAGATATTATAATCAAAAGCATAAAACTCATTGGAATAAAGATCAGATGACTGATTATTACCGCCTTGAGAAGGATTTGGAGACAACCGAAGAACACATAGTGCAAGAAATTTCGCTTTTTAATGAATCTCCATTGTTTGCAGAGATGAAGCCTGTCAAGGGATCTCTGGAAGGCGTTGCTGAATTAAAGAAATCCAATCATTTATACCTTATCACTGGAAGGAAGTCTGAGCTTAAAGTCCCGACAGAAGAGTGGCTGAACAAATATTTTGGCGATTCTTTCAAAGAGATTTATTTTACCAATCTGTTCTCAGAATATAAAGTTTCAAAATCGAAGGTCTGCAAGGATATTGGAGCTAAACTGCTTATTGAAGATATTCCCGAGATCGCATTAGAATGCGCCAAAGAAGGCATTGATGTGCTTGTTCCTTCATACAGCTGGAATAAAAAACTTCAGACAGATGGCAAAGTGAAGAAAGTTGAAGGCTGGAAGGGAATTCTTGAATCTTTTTATGTCAGAAATGCTTTCGAAAACCACTTGCTTTAGAATGTGAATGAGCATTTCTGATCATCCTAAAAACCTTTTAGGTTTTTTTGATGCGATGAAGCTTTAAAAAGAGGTTTTGTTTTCGTTTTTTATGATAAAAGCATTAGTAATGTTTTCAGGCGGTCTAGACAGCAGGCTGGTCATAAAGATTCTTCAAGAGCAAAAGATTGACATCATCGCATTGAATTTTGATCTGCCTTTTGGATCAGGATGCTGCAAATCTTCCTGCAGCTGGAAATTCACGCAGCTTCAGGGCATTCCATTAAGGATAGTTGACTGTAAGAAAGGAAAAAATTTTCAGGAATTTATCAAGATAGTGAAAAGCCCAAAGCATGGCCATGGCTCTGGAATGAATCCATGCATTGACTGCAGGATTTTCATGCTGAAAAAAGCAAAGAGTCTGATGAAAAAGTTAAAGGCTGATTTTATCGCCACAGGTGAAGTTCTTGATGAAAGGCCGATGTCCCAGCACAGGAAAGCTATGCAGATTGTTGAAGCTGAATCAGGGCTTCAAGGCAAATTGCTAAGGCCATTATCCGCAAAGCTATTGCCTGAGACTGATGCAGAAAAAAAAGGCCTTATTGACAGAAATAACTTGTTTGGAATACAAGGCAGACAAAGAAAACAGCAAATTGAGTTGGCGAATAAATACAATATGGATTACCCTTCGCCTGGCGGAGGATGCTTGTTATGCGAAAAGGAATATGTGAAAAAATTAGAGGATTTATTCAAAAATAATAAGAACATTCTTCCGGAAGATATCGCTTTATTGAAAATCGGCAGGCATTTCAGATTTGAAGAGAACAAAATAATTGTCGCTAGAAATGCAGAAGAAAGCCAGATGCTCAGAGAGTTCAAAGGAGTAAAATTTGAGCTGGAAAAACATATTCCCGGCCCTACAACTTTGCTTATTGGAAAAGCGGGCAAAGAAGCAATAAAGAAAGCTGCGCAGCTTACATTATTTCATTCAAAGAACAAAGCGAATGTTGTCTACGGAGAAAGAAAATTTAATAAATCAATTTTTCCTGAAAATCTGGAGAGAAAAGAGGTTGAAAATATAAGGATACAATGAAAAGCGTCAAATTTTTCAGTTTGATTTGTTTTATTAGTGTTATCTCTTTATTGGCATGTTTGCTGATATCCAATGTTTCAGCGGCTGAAACATGCTCGAATGAAGAATGCGCGGGAAAAGTCTGCATATTTTATTTTTACAGCCCAGACTGCCATTTCTGCCAGCAGACAGAGCCATTCATTGATGGCTTGGAGCAGAATTATTCTGGCAAGATAATAATTCACAGATATAACGTCAAAGAATTGGATTCTTACAATTTTTATAATAAATTCTGCACGATTCAGAATATTCCGATGCAGGACAGGGGAATTCCTCTGCTGGTCATCGGGGATAAATTCTTTTTCGGCCCAAACAACATAAAAGAAAATCTTGAACCTTCTATTTTAAGCGCAATCGCAGAAAACAAGACTGAATGCCCATTGCCGGAGATTTGCACTGGCAACGAGACTGCAATTAATAACACAAACCATCAGCAGCTGACTAACGTGACTCAAGTCACTCTTCCATTGATAATAGTGGCTGCTGCGGCTGATTCAATAAATCCCTGCGCAATCGGAGTGCTGATTTTCCTTGTCGGATTTTTGCTTTTAAGCTCTGGCGGAAATAAAAAAAGAACTCTTGCAATTTCAATTATTTATATTCTGACAGTTTATGCGGTTTATTTCCTTGCAGGGCTTGGAATTCTTGCTGTTCTAAGCAAGCTTTCATTTTTGAGAATTTTGACTAAGATTCTTGCGGGAGTGATAATATTATTTGGATTGATTAACATAAAAGATTCTTTTAAAGAAGGAAAAGCCATGCTTGCAATTCCCGAGTCAACAAAACCTCTGATTCACGCATGGGTTTACAGGGCAAGCATTCCAGCAGCCATTGTCCTTGGAATAATTGTAGCTTCTGTTGAATTGCCCTGCACCGGGGGCATGTATCTTGCAATCCTGGCTCTTCTTGCAAATCAAGTCACTAAGTCAACAGCATTCTGGTATCTGGCATTTTATAATCTGATATTTGTGCTTCCACTGATAATCATAACTTTCTTATTTATTTTCGGATTAGAGGCGCATAAGCTTCAGGATTACATGGAAACTCATAAGAAAAAAGCCAGATTAATCATGGGAATTGTTTTAATCGCGATAGGAATTGCTTTATTGCTCTTATAAAGAGCCTATATTCTTTTGATGACTTGACAATCATAAACTTTAAATAAATACCTTTGATGAGGAGAATATGATTAAAGGCGCTTTGAGAAAACTTTTTGCAAGAAATGTTTTGTATTATCCTGGATGCCTTATCGGGCACTATGCGATAGAGCTTAACGATAACTACAAGGAAATTTTGAAAAAGATTGGGATAAACTTCCTGCAGATTGATGAATTCTCATGCTGCGGCTCTCCTGTTCTGAATGCAGGTTATAAGGATGAATTTGAAAGATTAAAAGAAAAGAATATTTCTTTATTCGATAAATACGGGGTTGGAACAATAATCACTCCTTGTCCGGCATGCTATAAAATGCTTAAAGATGATTATAATCTGAAAAAAGAGGGCATTGAAGTGAAGCATATCACCCAGGTTTTGGCGGAAAATATCTCAAAAATAAAAGATATTTTCAAAAAAGAGAAAGGGATGCCTGAAATAACCTATCATGATCCATGCCATCTTGGAAGGCAAAGCAAGATTTACGATGAGCCAAGAAAAGCGCTTATCGCCGCTGGTTTCAAGCTTGTTGAATTTGACAAATGCAAAGAAAATGCGGAATGCTGCGGAGCAGGCTCAGGAGTAAAGGCTAATTTTCCTGAAACAGCTAAGAAAGTCGCTCAAAAGAGACTGAAAGATTGCAAAACCTCTCTGCTTGTCACAACATGCCCTTTATGCTATCTACATTTAAAAGAAGTCGCGGATGGAGAAAAAAAAGTGGAGGTAATGGAATTAAGCCAATTAATGAAAGATGCCATATAATATTGACAGTTTAAGACAGGCATGTCAGGCAGCTGACTCAAATGCGGAAAAAATAGTCTATTCAACAGACGCTTCTGCAATAAAAGGGGAGACAATCTCAATAGCATGGCCTTCTAATATGGATGAATTGCAGAAATTGATGAGGGTTGTGACAAGAGAAAGAATCTCAATCACTTTAAGGGGCGGAGGCACAAGCCTTGTAGGGGGCGCTGTTCCCCAGAATTCTTTAGTTATCGATATGTCCAGGATGAATAAGATCAAATTAGTGGACCATGAGAATAAATTTGCCGTTGTAGAAGCAGGCGTAGTCTTGGATGATCTGAATAACGCTTTAGCCCATCATGAATTGGAATTTCCTGTTCAGCCAGGAAGCCATGCCGCATGCACTATCGGAGGTATGATCGCGACAAATGCCGCAGGCATGTTATCTTCAAAGTTTGGAAGAACAGAAAATTGGCTTTTAGGGATGACAATAATGGACGGTACTGGCAAAGTCTTTAATTTAGATTCAGTCGAAGCCAAGGAATTCATAGGAACAGAAGGATGCTGCGCAATAATAGTTGACGCTAAAATTAAATTGACTGATAAAAATAATAACACTTCTACGGATGTATTCACTTTCAATAATCTCAATGAATTGATGAGCAAGGTTGATGAGCTGAAAAATGAGAATGACGCTATTTCAGTTGAATTTGTCAATAAGGCAGCTTCAAAACTTGCAGACATGAAATCTAAATATTATTTGATTGTAAAATACTCCACGTCAAAAGGAAAACTGACATCTGAAGATGATGTATGGAAGACAAGGGAAAACATGTATTCTATTATGGTTTCTAATGGATACGAGAGGATAGAAGATCCTCAAATAGAAGGTAATGAGAATATTATCAAATTTTTAGAATGGCTTGAGCAAAGAGACATTCCCTGTTATGGACATATTGCAACTGGAATTTTGCATCCGCATTTCAAGAGAGACCAGAAGGAAATCAATGACATGTTCGAATTCCTCAAGCAAGTCAATGGCAAGGCAGTTTCAGAGCACGGGATTGGAATCTTGAAAAAGAAATATGCCCCATTTGCATTTGCACAGAAAATCAAGATATTGAAGGAAAGATATGACCCTTTCAACATACTAAACAAGGGGAAAATAATCTAAAATGGAAGAACAAAAAATGATCAGACAGGACGAAAAAGAAGCTCCGATTGATGAGAAGAAGACAAAATGCACTTTATGCGGATTGTGCAGGATGCAATGCCCGCTATTCAAGGCTTTCATGAATGAGACAGCCTCTCCAAGAGGCAAGGCTGTAATGCTGAAGCGAAGCTTTCCATCAAGATATTTTTATCTCTGCACTTTTTGCGGCGCATGCGAGAATGTCTGCATTGTAAAGGGTATTGATATCATTGACAAGATCAGAAAATTCAGGCAAGAGCTTGTTGATTTGAGGATGACTACTGAAGCGAACGAAAGGATGATAGATAACATAAGAAGATATGGCAACACAATCGGCCCTGTTGAAGGAAAAAAGAAAGTTGAATTATTCTGCTGCTGATTTAATTGAAAAATTTCTGATAATATACTGAACACGCTGAGCTTTCGAAAATATCCTTTCTATCTTAGTTGTTTAATCATCTAATTTGAAAAATATATTTTATTTTCAATCAATGCTTAAATACTTCTGAAAATAAAATTATCCAGGTCAAAAAATCGAAAGATTTCTTTGGCTTAGGGAAAAAGAGTTTTCATATCCTCCCAAGTTGCCCAGTTTTTCTGGGCAACGGGTATTTTTTGCAATTTTCCTTTGGGAAAATATCGCTGCAAAATATATATTTTAGAACTACATAAAGTTTAAATATTAAACACAATCCCTTGTGTTTGTAGTCTTGAAAAACACAACATCTTGTGTTTGTCGAGAGCATTCACAAAAGAGGAAAAAATGAAGTGCCCGTTTTGTTTGTCTGAAGAAACCAAGGTTGTTGACAAACGGGATGCTGAAAATTCCACCAAAAGAAGGAGAGAATGCCTGAAATGCGGGAAAAGATTCTCAACTTTTGAAAGAGTTGAGGACATCAATCTTTTGATTGTAAAAAAAGACGGCAAAAGGGAGGCATTTTCAAGAGAAAAGCTAAAATCGGGATTTGTGAAGGCTTTGGAAAAACGCCCGGTCAGCCAGGAAAAAATAGACCAGGCAATAGATGAGATTGAAACTAAGATAAGGAAAGAAGAAGGCGAAGTTTCAACAAAATTTATTGGAGAGCTCGTGATTAAAGAGCTTAAAAAATTGGACAAGGTCGCTTATATCAGATTCGCTTCAGTTTACCGCGATTTTGAAGACATGAAAGACTTTGAAAAAGAAATAAAGCAGATAAAATAATCAAAAAATGGCAGATAACGGAAAAAAAGGCATTGAAATTGAAAAATATTTTTCTAAATTCGGAGATCCTTATGACACTAAAATAGCAAATTATTCAAAAAGAGATGTTGTGGTCAAAAACGATTCTGGCGAAGTGATTGAAGAAATCAAAGATGCGATATTTCCAGAATTCTGGTCTCAAAATGCCGCTAATACTGTAGCGACAAAATATTTTAGAAAAGAGGGCGTTCCTGGAACAGGCAGAGAGATGGATTTGAGGCAATTGACCGGAAGAGTCGGCAAAAAAATTGCCGAGTGGGGAGTCAAGCAGGGATATTTTGATGAAAAGACCGCAAAAACTATGGAAGAGGAGCTCGTTTCTGCATCAGTTTTCCAATACAGCGCGTTTAATTCTCCAGTATGGTTCAGCCTTGGATTAGATTATTACGGGATAAATCAAAAGGGCGAAAATTACTTTGTTGATACTGATGAAAAAATAAAAAAAGCGGAAAATATCTATTCTCATCCGCAGGCATCTGCATGTTTCATAGTTTCTCCGGAAGATTCCATTGAAAGCATGATTGATGTCGGAGCAGTTATATCTTCAAGAATATTCAAAGGAGGATCAGGAATAGGCGGAGACTGGAGCAAAGTAAGATCTACTGGCGAGCCTGTTTCCGGAGGAGGATATGCTTCTGGGGCTGTAAGATTCATGGATATGCAGGACTCTGCGGCAAGAGTGATCAAATCCGGAGGAAAAACAAGAAGAGCCGCGACAATGCAAAGCATATCTGTGTGGCATCCTGACATGATTGAGGTATTAAGGCACAAATACAAAGAAGAGCAAAAGGCAAGAGTTCTGATTGAAAATGGCTCTCCTGGAAATTGGGAAAGCCACACTATACAGGATTTAAGGGCGCAGAATGTCAACATATCAATAAGGACTGATGATGAATTCTGGAAAGCTTATGAAAAAAATGAAGAATATCCATTAAGAAGAGTTATTGACGGAAAAGTTGTAAAAACAGTTCCTGCAAAAACTCTTGCTGAAATAATGGCTTTTGCAACATACGCATGCGGCGATCCTGGAATCCAGAATCATTCAATAATCAATAAATGGAACACGTGCAAAAACTTTGGAGAAATATGGGCTTCAAATCCATGCTCAGAATTCATGGCTCCAAATCTTACTGCGTGCAATCTTGCCTCCAATAATCTGATGAGATTCAGAAAAGAGGATGGGACTTTTGACTTGGAATCATTTTACAAAGCTGTAGATTTGAATATAACTGCCCAGGATATTTTAGTTTCTCAGGCGTCTTATCCAATTGAAGAGATTGCATGGAACAGCCATGTGTTAAGGCCTCTTGGATTAGGATACGCTAATCTTGGAGCATATATCATGTCGCTCGGATTGCCTTATGATTCTAAAGAGGCAAGAACCTTGGCAGCAGCGATAACTTCAAACATGACTGCCGAAGCGTATTTGCAATCAACAAGGCTTGCTGAAAAATTGGGAACTTTCAAAGAATATGAAAAAAACAAAGACAGCATGATGGAAGTTCTTGAAATGCACAGGGATGCCGCAAAACAAATTCCTGCAAAAAGCAATTTGGAATACTTGGTCAATTCTGCAATTTCAAAATGGGATGAGGTGATTGAAAGAGGAAAAAAATATGGTTTCAGAAATTCACAGGTGACTCTTCTTGCTCCGACAGGAACAATCGGATTTATGATGGATTGTGACACTACCGGATGCGAGCCTGAATTCTCACTGAAAAAATTCAAAGAGCTTTCAGGAGGGGGGTCAATGACTATTGTAAATCAGACAGTTCCTCTTGCTCTTGAAAAATTAGGATATGATGCTGGAGATATAGAAAAAATAAAAAATTATATTGACAAGAATGGGACAGTTGAAGGATGCGATATCTTGAAAGATGAGCATCTTCCTGTTTTTGACTGCGCTGTAAGCTCTGGAAACGGGGAAAGGGCAATTTCTCCAAAGGGCCATTTGAAAATGCTTGGGGCAATACAGCCCCATTTGTCAGGAGCGATTTCAAAAACAATAAACTGCCCTGCAAACACTTCTGCTGAAGAAATTGAAGGCATGTTTTATGAGGGCTGGAAACTGGGAATCAAAGCAGTTGCCATTTACAGGGACGGAAGCAAGGCAGCGCAGCCATTAAAGACAGAAAAACATTCCGGAGCCAAATTATTAAAAAGGGGGGATCGAGAATACATACCTAACCTAAGGCTGGCAAGAATCCAGAAAATAAAAGTTGGAGAAGGGGATATTTCATTGTTTATCACAGCGGGAGAATATGCAGACGGAAGATTGGGCGAGATTTTTATTGAATCATTGCAAAGAGGAAGCGAAGTTAACAGATTATTGAATGAAAATGCAAGACAATTTTCAGAAAAGCTCCAGCTTGGAATGCCTTTGGAAGAGGCAATAGAAGTCTTTGACAAGGCAGGTCAGTCCCAAATTTCAGGCATGACAAATCATCCATTCATAAAAACAGCAAAAGGATTGGAAGGATTCATTTATGACTGGATCCGAGCGCATTATCTTGGAGATATTTCATTTGTTCAGAAAGAAAATCCTGAATTGAGGCCATTGCCTAATGAATTAAGAGTTTATCAAAAAGTTCCAAAGCTGCATTTGATTCCTACAGTCGCAGGAGAAAAAATGTATCCTGGAGTGCCAAGCTTGGAAGAAACAATTGAAAAAATATCCGGAACAAATTATTGGCTGGATGAAGGATTAGATACAAGAAAGACAATTGACAAGATAAAGAAAACAAGATCATGGGGCAGCAATGAAACTATTATGGCTCATTCTGGAAAAATTTCTGGAAAGACATGCGATAAATGCGGAAATATAATGGTGAGTGATGGAAGCTGCTGGAAATGCCCTGCATGCAAGATATCAACAGGCGGATGTGGTGGAGGTTAAAAATGTCATTAGTGGAAATAACTGAGCAAAATTATCAGAAAGAAGTTGTAGAGTCTGGACTCCCGACAATAATTGAATTCTACGACCAGAAATGCGATGTCTGCAAAATGCTTCTTCCAATATGCGAGAAAGTCTCAAATGAATATGAAGGAAAGGCAAAATGGGGAAAATGCAACAGATATGAGAATTCTGAGATTGCAAGAAAGCTTGGAATAATAGTCGCCTCACAAATTGCAGTTGTCTATAAAGGCCAGAAAATAGGAATTATTCCAGGAGCTTCTGTTTCATTGGGCGGAGCCCATGGCGCAGTAAAAGAAGAAAGGCTTAAGGAAAAAATAAACGGCTATCTTGAGAGCATAATCAAAAAATGACAATAGAATATCAAGGAAAATCCTACATAACTGATAATGATCTGAAAGTCAATGTTCTTGGCTTTTGGCCAAGAGCTGATGTGACAAATAAAAAATTAAAAGATTTTCTTGAAGAGAATCATAATAGAAATTATTTAGGGGGGGATGAGCTTATCGCTTATTCCCAATCATTGGTTTCTCATGGTATGAATTTTGCCGAATTAGAGGAAGAAATTCTTAAAGACATTGAAAATCCTGAAAATTCAGATTTTAGAGAGATTCTATTCAAGAAAACTGCGACAGGAATCGGAAGAGGGCATTCCTTAGGCGGTCTTTCTGGAGTTGTTCTTGGACTTCATGGCACAAAGATGCTTGATTCTGGATTGACTGGCTTGTGCGCTTCCCGTTCTTTAGCAACAAGCAGCAGGAGAAGAGAGACTAATTCTGGAGAAATAGCTATTCCTGAAAATTTGGAAACAAAACCTGAATTATTAAATGAATACATGCAGATCTCAGAAGAAGTTTTCAATCTTTCAAATGAGTTCAAAGATAAATTTGGAAAATTAGGAGGAGTTGAGACTTTCAATAAAGTAATTCCTTACAACAATCCAGCTGATTTGTTCATTGTCCTTCCCTTGGACACTTTATCCACTATTGCATCAGAAGTAAGAGCGGACAATTTAAATCCTAACGGAAGATTTCTGCCAAAAGAGCTGCATTCTCTTTCAGATATTTTTTCTGAAATTGAGAGAAAAACCGGACAGGATATAATGTTCAAGCAAAGAATAGAAGTCCCAAGAGACAGCTATTTGCATTACACTGTTTTCAAAGACCCTTCTTTCCCTAATTATGCCCTGGGAAAAGGAGAACAATTTGGAATGAGCCTGGATCCTATTGTTTCAAAATTTCAAAAAGATTTTAATGAAGATTTCATGAAAGCTTTTGAGATAACCAAGAAAGTTTATGAAGAGGCGAATAAAACTTCCGATCCTAAAGAATTGCATTGGAAATCTCTGGAAGCTATGTATGCTATGAGAAATTTCACAGGGGAATTCAATGAGGCCTTAAGGCTTAAAGTTGTGGACAGTCTGTCCTGGAGAGTATGGTCTGAGCAAAAAAGACACGCAACATTAAGGCAGAATGTTGAATCGGTTTATTCTGCAGCAGAAAGAGCGTATAATGGAATAAAACCGCTCTGGCCAGTGATTGAAAAAGCGAATTCTGAAAATGATTTTGAGACCATTCAAACTATTATTGGAGATTTAGAGAATAATATTGTTATAGATGACAGATTAAAAGGGCAAAAAGAATTGATAATGCCCTATGTTTATCAAACTGCCAAGCAGTTGATGTTCTATGGCAAAATGGTTGAAAATGGATTTTTGCAAAGGGATGCCTTGTATATCGTTCCTAAGAATATAAGAGTAAGAACCTTGGAGGACTATGATTTAGCCAATTTAATTGATCTGGAATTTCCCTTGAGACTTTGCAACAGCTGCGAGCCGGAAAGAAAAGCGAGCTCCTGGAAAAAACTGGAAAAAATAAAAGAAGCTGTCCCTGAACTGGATTATTTCCTAAAGCCAAAATGCAGGGTCGGTTTTTGCACAGAAGGAAAATACTGCAATAATATAACTGACATGAGGGAATACAATCAGGATCTTCACAAGAATACCAAAGATGCGATGTTAGGCAAAGCATGGTAAATGTAAAAATCCAAAAGATTTCTGAAGACGCTATTATTCCGCATTATGCCCATGAAGATGATGCGGGAATGGATCTTTATTCTGTTAAAGAATTGATTATAAAACCAGATCACAGAGCATTGGTTCCAACAGGAATTAAAATTGAGATTCCAAAAGGATATGAGGCCCAGCTAAGGCCCAAGTCTGGATTGGCCTTGAGAGATGGAATCACTGTCTTAAACACTCCTGGAACAATAGACGCAGATTATAGGGGGGAAGTTGGAGTTATTCTGATAAATTTGAGCTCTAAATCCTATAAAGTTGAAAAAGGGCAGAAAATAGCTCAAATGGTTTTCAATAAAATAGAGAAAGCAAAATTTGTTGAGAAAAAATTGTCTGAAACACAAAGAGGGGAAGGCGGTTTCGGGTCAACCGGACTGAAGATTTAAATAAAACTGATTTTTGATTATTAAATGATTAATTTCACCCCAATTCCAATTCTTTTTAAAATTGGAAACTTCACAGTTTATAGCTTTGGCTTATTTGTAGCTTTGGGGGGATTGATTGCAATCCTCTTGTCATTAAAAGAGGCGAAAAAAAGAAATATTGAACAGGAGAAAGTTCTCGGAATTTTGCTTTTCACCATGGTTGGAGCCCTTATTGGCGCAAGAATTCTTTACATAATCCAGAATCCCTCGCAATTTAACTTTTTTTGGGATTATATCAATTTGTCTGAAGGGGGATTAAATGGCGCGGGAACTTTGATTGGAGGGACCCTTTTTGCATTTCTTTATATCAAAATATCAAAGATGTCAATGGGAGAATTTGGAAAATTAATGGATGTGATTGCGCCATACCTTGTACTGGCATTCGCAATAGGCAGAATAGGATGTTTTTTGAGAGGATGCTGTTTTGGCCTGCCAACAAATTTGCCTTGGGGGATTGTTTATCCGGCAGAAAGCCTGGCAGTCCAGGCTGGCCTGAACACCGCAGTTCATCCGACTCAATTGTATCATTCAATTCTCGATTTCATAATCTTCTTTATTCTTTTAAAGCTTGGAAATAAGAAGCATAATCTTCAAAAGAACAACGTAAAGTCAAAATACAGATTTTTCAGCATAGGCGGGTCAATCTTCCTGCTTTTCCTCATGCTTTATTCTTCAGAAAGGTTCATTGTTGACTTTTTCAGATATCATCCTGCAAGCGAATATGTGTCAATTCTTACTGTAACACAGCTGATTTATGCCGCAATTTTCATAGCCGCCTTTGTCATGTCAGAAATGCTTGCGAAAACAACATGTAGCATTAGGAGCATTTCTGATCATCCTAAAAACAAGCGCGGCGGAGCATTGTTTTTTTGATTTTAAAAATAAAAAAGAAAGAAAAATAAACTCTCAGAAGTCTTCGTCGCCGATTTCGTCCTCGTTCAGCTCGTCGTCTAAGTCTTCATCTAATTCCTCATCAAAATCATCATTACCCATTTTTTTATCGACCTCTTAATGTTTTTTTGAATTTATTCTTTAAAAACTTTTCTGTGATGCAAAAGGCAGCTTTCAGAGCATCTTTTCAATGCTGAAAATCAGATATTTTTGGCCTTTTCGGAGCTATTTTATCTTTGAAATAATCAAACAAGCCTTGCAAATATCATTTCGTGAAGGCTCATGGCAAATTTTGCAGTAGATAATGTCTTTAGACTCTTTTTTTCTTAATTCAGGCAGCTCTTTCAAAAAAGATTTGACAATATTTTCTTTTATCCCTGAATTTTTTATCTCAATTTCATCCAGCATCTTTCTTATCTGATGCCTGTAAGCCCCGACAACGCAAGGGCATCTTTCATAAAGAACTGGAAATTTCATGCTTCTTGAATAATCCTCAACTTCTTTTTCTGGAATGAAATAAAGGGGCTTTATTCTCTGGACAAATTTTCTGTCTTCTATCACTCCGACTTTCGGCCCCTCTTTTAATCCTATCATAAGATTCCCCTTGAAATAATTCATTAGAACTGTTTGGGAGGCGTCATCCAAATTATGGCCTGTTGCTACTTTGTCAGCTTTCAGCTGTCTTGCTTTCTTATTGATGAGCCATCTTCTTAAAATGCCGCAGATTGTGCAATCCTGGAGCTTTGAATGCGATTTCACAATTGATTTGATCGAGCACATTGATCTTCCAAATTCTTTTCTCACAGAATAAACATTCAACGGAATACTGAGCTGTTTGCAGAACTTCTTGACATTTTCAAGATTATCATCGCTCCATTTTCCCATTTCTAAATCAATGTGCAATGCAGAAACATTATATCCTAACTTTTTCAGGAGATAAAGGACAGTCATGCTGTCTTTTCCGCCAGATACCGCGACAAGAACTTTGTCTGATTTCTTTAACAGGCTGTATTTTTTGATTGTTTGCCTTACTCTTGACTCAAATTGTGAAATCTTCATGAAAAACAATAGAACCAGGCTCTTTTAAAATTATTTGATGCTCTTCAGCCTTTTGTTAACTTCATTCCAGTCTATGTTGCTGAAGAAATCTTCCGCATACTGCTTTCTGTTGGTTCCATAGTCCATGAAGTAAGCATGCTCATAGACATCAAGCACAAGGAGAGGAAGCGCATTCCATATCGCGATGTCATGCTGGTCTGTAGCATATATCCTGATTTTTTTGAACTCATAATCCCAGATAAGCACGACCCATCCTCTGACTGATAACGCCGCCGCAATAAACTTCTTTTTGAATGCATCAAGATTATTCCACTTTTTTTCAATCGCTTTTTTGATTTCCCCATTTAGTTTGGAAACTCCAAGATTTCCAAAATATGCTTCATGCAGCTTGATTCCATTAGCTGCAAAAGTCCCGGCTGTTCTCAAACTCCTGGTTTCGCTGAATGTCGCGTTATTGTCTTCAGAATTGCTCGATCTTAATTTTTCGCTGATCTCATCGCCTTTTTTCACATAGCCTTCGTATAATTTGATATGCTCTGAGAATTGCTTTTCTGACAAGAAATTTGGCTTTTTGAATTTTTTTGCTTCAGTCATTATCGTTGCTTATTTACTGAACAATTATTGTGCCCGTCATAGAAGGATGGATTGAGCAATGATAAGTATAAGTTCCTGGAATGTCAAAGTAATTGATTAATTCCTGGCCTGGCTGGACTTGAGAGTTTATAAGATAAACATGTTGATCAAAAGTTACTGTATGCACATATGTATCATTGTTAATCCAGGTCACTTTTGCCCCCCTTGAGACAGTTATTGTGGAAGGATTGAATGCAAAATTCTTTATTTCAACAGTATTTGGCGGCAATTGATTCTGCTGTTGAGTTTCATTTTGGATTATTTGATTTGTTTGATTCGGAGTGGCATTATTTGCATAAGAAGACTGGCATCCTGAAATTCCCAGAATCATTATTAATGAAATGAAAATTAAAGATAAAAATAGAATTTGTTTCATCTTCTTGCCTATTTGATATAATAAGCTAATTATTCTTTATAAATATTATCTCTTGGACTTATAGCCTTTCATCAGCAAAGCGTTGCTCACAACCGAGACAGATGAAAAAGCCATGGCCATTCCCGCAATGACAGGATTTAATAAAAAGCCGAGAGGGTATAGAACTCCGGCAGCTATTGGAATTCCTGCAGAATTGTAAAAGAACGCCCAGAACAAGTTCTGCTTTATTTTCTTTAGAGTATATCTTGATAAATCAATTGCAGTAACAACATCTCTCAAGTCATTCTTGACAAGGATTATGTCTCCTGTTTCAATCGCAACGTCAGTTCCTGCCCCTATTGCTATCCCGACATCAGACTGGGCAAGAGCGGGAGCATCATTTATTCCGTCTCCAACCATCGCAACCACTTTTCCTTTTCTTTGAAGCTTCTTTATCTCTTTCTCTTTGTCTTGAGGCATGACATCCGCTAAAACATAGTCAATCCCGAGCTGTTTTGCAATCGCATTCGCGGTTCTTTCATTATCTCCAGTGATCATTGCAACTTCCTTGCCCATATCTTTAAGCGTTTCAATAGCTTCTTTGCTGTTTTCCTTGAGCTGGTCAGCTATCGCAATAATTCCAATGACTTTTCTGTTTACGGAGATCAAAACAGTTGTTTTTCCCTGGTGTTCTAATTCCTGGATTTGCTTTTCATATTTTCCGGCAGAAATCAGCTTCCTGTTTCCAAGCAGGATATTCTTTCCCTTCCATTTTGCCTGAATTCCTTTTCCTGGAATCGCCTTGAAATTTTGAGCTTCAGGAATTTTTAATTTCATTTTTTTTGCCTTGTTTAATATGGACTCTGCCAGAGAATGCTCAGATCTTTTTTCGGCTATAGCCGCATAATAGATGACTTCCTTTTCAGTTCCGGCAAAAGAGATAATATCTGTGACTTCAGGCTTTCCTTTTGTCAATGTTCCAGTTTTGTCAAATACTATCACTTCAAGCTCTCTTGCCTTTTGAAGAGTCTCTGCTTTTTTGATGATTATGCCATGTTTTGCAGCCAAGCCCGTCCCCATCATTACTGCAGTAGGGGTTGCCAATCCAAGCGCGCAAGGGCATGCGATTATTATCACTGTGATAAATCTTTCAATTGCAAATGCAAACGTCTTTCCTAAAATAAAATGCCAAATTAAAAATGAGATCAATCCGATTATTATCACAGTCGGAACAAAAATGCCTGCAATCTTGTCAGCAAGCTTTTGTATAGGCGCTTTTGATGATTGCGCTTCCTGAATAAGCTTGATTATTCCAGCAAGCATTGTCTCGCTTCCGACTTTAGTCGCTTTGAATTTGAAAGTCCCATGCTTGTTTATAGTCGCTCCAATGACAATATCCCCAATTTTCTTGTCAACAGGAATGCTTTCTCCTGTAATCATGCTTTCATCTACTGAAGATTGCCCTGAAATTATCTTTCCATCAACCGGAATCTTTTCTCCAGGCTTTACGATTATTATATCTCCAACATTGACTTCATCAATAGGAATTTTGACTTCTTTGTTTCCTCTTACAACAGTCGCGTATTTCGCCTGCAGTCCCAAAAGTTTCTTTATCGCTTCCCCTGTCCTGCCTTTGGTCCTTTCCTCAAAATAATCTCCCAAGAGAATGAAAGTGAGCAAAAGGGCGGTTGCTTCAAAATAAAGCTGGCCCGCAGAAGCTTTTCCAAGCATAACTTGAATTCCGACAATGAGAGAATAAACATATGCTGTTCCGGTTCCCAGGGCAACTAATGTGTCCATGTTTGCTGACTTATTCCTGACAACAGTCATAAATCCATGATAATAGAAACCCCATCCGGCAATTACAACGCCCGTAGTCAGTAAGAATTGTATTATTGCAATTGTCTTATCTTCAAAAAACATCGGCAATCCAAAAATTCCAGCGATCATTGTGTAAAGCAAAGGAAGGCTCAATATTGCAGCCCATTTAAGTTTCTTCAGTATTTTCTTTTGTTCTCCATGATGCTCTTCTTCCATCATATGCTCCATTTTTTCAGTGCTTTCAGCTTTGAATGCCTTATAGCCTGCTTTTTTTACAATATCCTTGATATTTTCCTCTGAAATCTCATGAGAATGCTCAACTGAAAGAGTTTCAGTCGCAAAATTGACATTGGCTGATTTGACTCCCGGAGTTTTCCTTAGAATTCTTTCAATTATCGCAGCGCAGCTGGCGCAATGCATTCCAGATATCTTCAAATTAGTCTTGTGAATCATAAAGAAATTTTGTAGCCTCTTTTTCTCAATACATCTAAGATTTTAGCTATTTTAATTCTTTCTTCCTGATTTTCAAATGAGATTTTTGCCTTGCATTTTTCAAAATCAACTACTGCAAGAATGCCTTCATCTTCAAAAACACCCTCAATTATCCTTGCGCATGATTCGCAATGCATGCCCTTTATTTTCAGGTCAATATTTTTCATTTTATTATCCTCCGCATCCGCAGCCTCCGCCGCCGCTCCCCATACTGCAAGTGCTTCCCCCAGAAGGAGTCGCAGCTTTAACCTGTTCCTGATTTGCAGTTCCGGTGTCAGTTACAATAAAACTTCCGCGTAGCATCCCCATTCCGCAAGTAAACGTTATTGTTCCTGTCTTGTCCGGAGTAAACTCGATTACATTTAGCCCTTGTTTCAAATGAACATCAATGCCATAAGCAGGCGTAACTAATTCATTTGTGCATGAAAATAGTTTTGCAACATTTACATTCCATTTAACAGGGACTCCTTTTTTTAAAACAAATGAGTTTGGAGAGTATCCTGAGCTTGTAACATCCATATTTACTTCTTGAATTCCATTATTCAAAATTACATTTCCTGCAGATGAGCCAACACTTGCTGCAGCGGGAATAACCGCATTTGATATGCTTGCCTTGACTGCATCAAAACTTAATGAGCTTCCAGTTAAACTCAAACCTCTGTTTAGCATTATTAATCCGAGTATAAGGACAATTACTGCAGAAACTTTTAGAATTTTTGCAGTTGTTTTATGGCTTATTACAGTTGTCATGCTTCCAAATAAGAGCATTACTGGCAATGTTCCAATGCCAAAAACAGCCAGACTGACTGCTCCTGTTAAAGCATTTCCAGTGCCAGCCGCATAAAGATACATTGCCTGCAGAGGACCGCATGCAAGGAATAATCCATTCAATAGTCCAGTGAAAAATGGGCCTTTGTAATGCCCTTGAGGAGTTTGGCTGGCAATTTTTGCTAAATTCATATTAAATTGGAATTTTCTGAAAAATGAAAATCCGAACATGCTTAATGCATAAAAAACCATAAATATTCCGGCAATAATTGCAATCCATCCCCTAAGGCCTGTGCTGAATGCAAATATTCCCCCTATCAAGCCGAAAATTCCACCCATTATCGCATAAGAAGCAACTTTTGAGCCGCCATAAACCAGATGCTGCTTGAATCCCTTATGCCCGTTCAGAGCATTTTTGGCTGTGTATGAAACAACAAACCCGCCGCACATGGAAATACAATGAAATCCTGTAAGAAGTCCTGCAATAAATAATAATGCTAAACTTGATTTCTCACCAATAGAAGGAAATTTTATTTCAGGAAGGCCGAGATTAAAGCCGAATATATAATATAGCACAAAGAATATCAGAATAGCTGATGCTATTCCAAAAACCAGCTTGCTTCCAGCATTTGTATTTTCTTTGCCATCCTTTTTATCATAATTATAGGCATGAACTTCATAGCCGAGCTTCTGTATCGCATCTACTATCTGCTTTTCGGAAATTTTGTTTTCATTAAAGTCAATAACTGCCTGTCCTTTCGCATAACTGGCAGAAACAGAGTTTACTTTATCTTTCAATTCTTTTTCTATCAGCTGTGCGCAGGAATTGCAATGCATTCCTTTTATCTTGAAAACTTTCCCGTCTGCGCTTTTTTCTTCCTGTATGTTATTGTCAACTTCTTTTGTGAAGAAGTTGATTATTCTGTCCAGTATCATATTATTTTGAAAAAGTAACCCCTTTTAAGCTATTGTATGAAACTAGTTTCAATGCTTTGGCGTTATATAATCCGCATACTGGTGATCAATCATTGCAACGTGATTTATCCACCATTCAGCAAGAAAGCTTTTTACTTCTTCTTTCAATTTCTTTGCAGAATATCCCGATGAATATCTTTTCTTAAATTCTTCATACTTTTTCATGAATTCCTGATGGACTCTTTTATGTGTTATCAGCCCAGGAAATTGATTTTTTCTCATATACTCTTCTTCATCATTGAAATGCTCATTTATGTATCTGTCAAGAAACACCAGTATCGATCTTATGATTGTTTCATCTTTTCCATTCTTAAATCCGAAGTAAAGATCATTTATCTTGTCAAAAAGGCCCTTATGCTCGTCATCAAGCTTCTTGTTTCCAACAGAAAGCTCGGCATTCCATTCAATTATCCTCTTTTCCATGATTTATCCAAGAAACTATTATTTTTAATCCTTATCTTTGCCGCCTGCAGATTTATTTAAGCACAACAATATTTGTCATTCCGCGCCTTTTTCTTTCAATGAGCTGCTGGCCTTCTAATCTGTCAAGGATTCTGCTGACTTTCACTTTGTCAAAGCCGGATTTTTCCACAAGCTCTGACTGGAAAATTGCTCCCTGGGAATCTAAAATCAGATTGAACAGCCTTTTCTCTTCTGAAGTCATTGTTTTAATGGCCTTGTCATAATTCTTTTTTCCGCCTGTCTTGATTTTTTCCCTGATCTTTTTTATAATCTCCACTCTTTCCTGCCCGAAAAAAATCAGATATAATCCTATTAGCAGGACAAGGATCATCAAACTTACGCTGATAGTTGTCTGAACTTTGATATCTCCCCACATAGGGCACGTGGTTCCATGAGAACAGGATGTGCTTACAATGTCTGCTAAAGCAGTATTAAAGCTCCAGGTGATAAATCCAATTATCAAAGCGATTACAATGACAATTATCCCGACAATTTTATTTTTCATTATATAAAGTGATAAGTGAAAAGGTTTCAGCTTTCCATCATGACACTGCTTTTGACCTAAACTGCTTTATGCATTACCTATTTGCATTTGCAGCAGCAAGAACAGCTTTTTTTCTTTGTTCTTGTTGATTTTTTAGCTTTTTTCTTCGCCATTTTGTTTTTTCCCCCTGTTTTAACAGGTAACATGAATCAGCGCGGCTTTTCTTTCTGTCAAAGAATCAAAGGTCTTTACTGCTTTCGGACTGATTCCTTCCATGACTCTTATTCCATTCCCTTTGATAAAGTTTTTCGCTCCTTGCGTTAATCTGGCTTCTCCATTCTGTCCGCTGCCAATTACAATAACTTCCGGCATTTCCTGAAGCAGAAATTTGATCTCTTCAACATCAATAGCATGC
>Ga0315282_10000595_pt1 | contig 70841 bp, 71 predicted proteins | sample YL17G07_20_MG_FD_203693 | JGI IMG/M metagenome (GOLD analysis project Ga0315282, IMG submission 203693) | Sediment microbial communities from Yellowstone Lake, YNP, Wyoming, USA - YL17G07_20 | ecosystem: Environmental > Aquatic > Freshwater > Lake > Sediment | place: USA: Wyoming | collected... | reverse complement strand
CGACATCTACTGGGTCGTCTTCGTGGCCAAGGTCAGGGGGGACTGGGGCCTCGTCGTCTTTCCGAGGATACCGGCGGACCTTCGCATCGGCTCTGGGACCATACCGCGGGGCACGCAAGTGGTCGAGCTGAGGAGGATCATATTTATCGAGAAGATAGCCTTCTTCGCGGACTTCTACCTGTGGAGGACCAGCCATTGAGGAGATCCAGACGCGGACAGCTTCGAGTGATCGAAGCGACGATCGCGGCCGTAATGATTTTCTTCTCATTCCTCACTGCTAGCTACTTCACCAGGAATCCCAGGTCATGGACCCTCAGCAGGGGTGAGGACCTGACTAGGATGGGCTACAACATCCTGCACAGCTTGGCCGTCACGGACGTCCTGAACGACACGGTTGCGAGCGGGATGATCGGTTGGGAGGCGCGGCTGAACTTCGTCCTGGAGGCCCTCCTGCCTTCGACGACCTTCTACAACTTGACGGTGTACAAGGTCCTTTCGAAGTCCGATAGTTGGAACACGGAGTATGTGGCCTACAATACCGTCAAGATCACGAACGCGGAGTCCGGGGAAGTTTTCATCAACTCCCCAGAGGTTGCGTCGGTCAAGTATTTCTACACATCGAGACGAGGAGACGCGTACTCCCTGGTCCTCCAGCTATCCGAGATCAGGGGCGAAACGGGATAGCGAGGGGCTTCCTCGTGTAGGGGCTGCCATCGCGACCTCCAGTATAACGCTTTTATGTGATGCTGTGCAGCCCACGTGGAACGCATTGGCGGAGAATTCCCTGCAGGAATCGAGGCACGCCATAGTCCTGAAGGAGGCCATACTGGAGAACTTCATGAGCTATGAGTACGCCAGGATCCCATTCGGCGCGGGCATGAACCTGATCTGCGGCCCAAATGGGGCTGGGAAATCCTCGATACTCCTCGCGATCTCGGTGGCCCTTGGCCAGGCGTACACGGAGAGATCGAAGAAACTCGCGGACTTGATCAGGAGGGGCAAGGAAATCGCGAGGGTGACGCTTGTATTCGACAATTCGCCCTCTGCGGATGGAAGGAGGCCAGTGCCCTCCATCAGGTCCAATGAGCTGACACTCACAAGATACATGAAGGTCGACGGGGACTATTGGTATCAGGTCAATTTCTCGCCCGCCTCGAAGGCAGAGGTGGACGACCTGCTCTCGGGGTTCGGCATCGACCCAGATAACATGTTGGTAGTCATGCACCAGTACATGGTCGAGGAGTTCACGGTCATCTCCCCTCAGGAGAAGCTCCGCTTGGTCGAGAGGGCCACAGGGCTATCCAGGTTGAGGGACAGGGTGCTCGAGGCCTATGGGGCCCTCAGGAACGTGATGAGCGATGAGGAGAGCGTCAAGGCGCTCATGGAGGAATCCCAGAAATCCCTCGAGAACTGGAGGCTCGAGTACGAGAAGATCCTGAGGAGGGAGAAGCTCCTCGACGAGAAGGCAAGGTTGCAGCTTGAGCACTGTTGGGCCCTATTTCGAAAGCAGCTGTCCCTCGTTGAGGCCCTTCGGCAGAGGCTGGCGTCCGTTGAGGAAGAGGTGAAGGCCAGTGCGGAGAGGGCTGAGAGGATCGGCGCAGACGCCTCCTCGACCAGGGAGAAGCTCGAGTCCTCCAGGTTCGAGTACAGAAGGCTGTTCCTCGAGCTTATCGAGGAGGAGAAGAGGGGCGAAGGCGAAAATCCGAACGTCGAGAGGGTCGAGCAGAGGATAGTCAGGACCGAGAACGCCATCACCAGGAACATAGACGCGTACGTGGACCTGAGGGTGAGGGAGGCCCTCGCGCGACATAGGCTCGACGAGCTGGATTCCGAGAGGAGGGACGTCGAGAGGAGGCTTTCGGAGGCTTCTGCTACACTGGGGGAGCTGAAGTCCTCGGCCGAGAAATATGGGCCGTCGATCGAGACCGCAAGGGCGCCTGAGGACGTAGAGAAGGACATCGAGGCCAATCAGATCGCTATCGCCCTATTGGGGACCGTCCTCGAGAACGCGAAGGAGATGTACGAGTCGTATCAGAAGACCTTCGACGATATAGCTGAGAAGGCCAAGCAGGTAGCGGTAAATAGGAGTATGGCCATGAAGGAGTTGGACGTCAGGAAGGGCGTTTGGAAGAAGGGAGTCGAGGATCTCGTGTTCAAGGTGAACGGGGCCTTCAGGGAGAACATGGATAAGATAGGCGCTACCGGCCTCGTGAACCTAGTGGATGCCGACGACCTCGAGAACTCGGGGATCGAGCTCCTGGTCGGGTTCGGGGGCGCAAATCCGACTGCGCTAAACTACTACACTCAGAGCGGCGGTGAGAGGAGCGTAAGCGTCGTCGCATTCCTGCTCGCCCTGCAGAGCGGCATCGTCTCGCCCATAAGGGCCGTTGACGAGTTCGACGTCCACATGGATCCGAGGAATAGGGAGGCCTTCCTGAGGATGATAATGGAAAGGGCGAAGAGGGATCCATCCGTGACCTACATCTGCATCACGCCCGGCCAAATTCCGCCCATCATCGAGAACGCCTCCGTGCTCGTCGTCCAGAATAACTATGGCGTCTCGACCGTGGGAGTTGTGACGAAGGATGCAAGATGATCGGGTTGGGGCGTCGATGGAGGCCATCGATAGGATCATCGAGCTCTGCAGGCAGACGGAGAGCAGCGGAGCCGATCCATTCGTGGTGGACGTGATAACCCTCTTGGAGAAGCTGAAGCTCATGCTCACGGAGTGGAAGACGGTGCCCCAGCTGGCCAAGGATGCCGAGGCAGTATATAGGATCGCTATGTTGATCAAGCTGCAGGAGGAGGTCGTGAAGCACAGGTCATCCCTCCTATACACCGATCCCCTGCTCGTCGAGCTGAAGGTCCTGGCCTCTGATCCGGGTGATTTGGCCAGGGCCTTCATCAGGGCCTGGAGACCAATAGTGGCGCTTCAGCAGCTGAACCTCGAGCAGCTGAGGCTGGCCTACGAATACTGGTCGAATCTCAGGAGGTTGCGTCTCGATGAGTACGACAGCAGCAAGATGCCATCGAGCCTCGACCTGGAACAGCTCAAGTCGATGGGCATACTTGAAGACGAAGTCCAGAGCAAGGCCCTTGAGGGGATGCACGAGGAACTTCTCAAGCGCTCCGTCGGTGGCAGGATGAACTACTGGGAGTTCGTCTCGGATCGGGACTTCGCCTCCACTGTCAAGAAGGCCGTGATGGTAAGTTTCCTGGTGACCCTGGGCTACGCTGAGCTTGAGATCGAGCCTCTGGAGAACAAGATCTGGCTCAAGCCGAAGGAAGCACCTGAGATACCGAAGGTAGCGGAGAAGAAATCACTTGTCGTCTCACTCAAGCCCTAGGAGGCGTAGGATGCATGATGGAAGCTGAAATAACCTCGAAGGTCAGGAGGGCTGCACAGATGCTCATGTACCAGAGGCACAGGGTGCCGGGTGTAAAGGGCTACGAGCTCAGACGTTCCCTTGGCCGCGGATACATGCGGATCATCAAGGTCGTGAGGACGGAGCTCGAGAACCTCGGTTTGACGATCAAGATCATGTCCGAAGACGGTTCCGAGATCGATGAGGAGGATGAGGAGCAGCTCTCGAATGCTCGGTTCTTCGTGGTTCTGAAGGACCCACTCTCAATCTACGATGCATCTACGGCTGGGTGGAGCATAGACGATCTAGCCGGCATGGCCGTAACACTTGCGACGATAGTCTCCAGGAGGGGGAAAGCGCCAAGGAGGGAGGTCGAGAGGATACTCGGGGAGAAGTTCCCCAATTGGAAGGCCGGGCTGTTCGTGGAGCGCTGCGTGCGCAGGGGCTACGTCGCCGTCGACGAGGACAACAACCTCGTCCTCGACTGGAGGAGCAGGGGAGAGCTCGATCTCCAGAAATTCCTGCAATACGTCCTAGGTGCCGGCATCTCGGAAGCGAGCCCTTAATCGGATATCAACTGCTCAACACCCATTCATTGAAGCCAAAGAGCAAACAGAAGGCAGCTGAAAAAAGCACACGCTAGAATGGGCCTCAAAGAATTCGTCACGTGTACCCCTTTGTGATCTCGTTTGTCATGCCTTTCTCTGGACCTATATGATCTGCGTCCCGCATCCGCATGGATCCTAATACGAGCGACTTGGGTGGCACAAACGGCTCCACAGATAACTCAGTTGTAGGGCATGAGATGACGAAGAGGCGAGATGCGGGCGGCAAGCAGCTGGGGGCAGAAGAGAGAACGTGGAATCCGGGCCATACCGACACAAGACTCAACATTAGTAGAGAGCAAAGTATAAAGTAATACTGGTACCTCGTTTCTTGAATTCGCTTGAAGAGGACGCGGGCGAACCCCCTTGGTTTGGGTTGTTCGTCTATAAGCCAGAAGCCAGCACTGGTTATGCTCTTATTAGTGCTTCTTCTGATCCTCTGTTCTTTCTGGACCTTGAAGGCCTACGCCAATCCAGACACTGAAACACTTCGTCCAGGCGGAGTTGGGACTACTACCCAATTGACTCCCGTTGGCGCTACTGCTAACTGGCAATGCGTCTTTGAAGACCCAGCAGATGGGGACAGCAGCTACGTTAAGAGTTCCTCTACCTCCTGGAAAACCGACACCTACTTAACCCAAGACCATTCTATTGGCTCTGGGACGATCAGCAAGGTTACGATCTACGTTCGTTGCAAATCATCTAACACTTTTGGTGGGGTTGCCAGTGCAAGGACAGCTATCAGAACACACTCGACTAACTATTTTGGGACCACGATCACCTTAACAGGGTCTTATGCTAACTATTACACTGACTATACCACTAACCCCAACACTCTTCAAGCTTGGACTTGGTCTGAAGTTGACGATATGGAGATCGGTGTAGGTGGAAAAAACAGTGCCGCATATGGGTGGAACGCGTATTGCACTCAAGTTTATGCCGTTGTTACTTACACCCCCTCAACTCCTACCTTTCCATCTTCTCTCGGCACTCTCATAATGGTGCTTGTTTGTGGAACACTCTACCTTGTCCTAAGGCATTTTTATTCTCGAAGTTGAAAATATAGTTTAGTTGCAGGGCTTCGTTCGTAGATCGAGGCTTCTCGCTTTAGCCTATCCTTCATTCGCTCATACATCAGTGGTAAGCTAATGTCAATTTTAGGTCGAGGACTATCTATGGCGTGGCTAGATCCCCTGTTGTCCCGGACGGCCCTTCTTCTTGCGCGAGCTCTTGAGTGCCTTCCTGCTGTTGCAAGGTCCCTTTCTCGATCATCTCTTGGAGCTGCTTCTTTATGGTCGAAGTCTCCCTGCTCAGGTTGAACATGTCCGAGAAGACGGTGGTCGTCGAGAGCAGGAGGGTCCTCCCGACTTTGACCCCTTTGACCAGCCCGTCCCTCATGAGCTCCTTGACGTGGTCGTAAGTCTGGGGCCCCCTCATCTTCACGAGCTGCGATTGCGTGAGTGGCTGCTTCAGCCCGATCAGCGTGAGCGTCTTGAGCGCTCCTCTCGTGACGAGCGGCTTAACGGATATCCTCCTTATGCTCTCGGAATATTCCCTCCTCACGCGCATGACGAAGCGCTCGTCCGGTAGCTCAACGACCTCCACCGCGCCATCGTTCTGCTTGTATCGGGAAGCGAGCGCCCTTGCAATCTTCCTTGTCTTCAGCTGGCTTCGCAGCCTGCTGACCGAGCTCAGCGTCAGGATATCGAGCGGTCTCCCAGCAACGAAGAGGGCCGCCTCAATCGTCTTCCTCGCTAACTCCTCGTCCTGTTCCGCCATCGTCCTCACCCTTTCGCTCGCCCCCTATCCATATCTCCCTCGTCTCATAGTCCTGGTGAATGTATATTGTCCCGCCACTTGCAAGGAATAGGAGCGTTATGAAAATCCTAATCACATCAATCAAATTCATGTCCTTCGTGATGTAGCTGAAGCTCACCAAGTCCTTATCCTTGAGTAACTCCTGAATTCTCTCCTGGAGCTCCTTCATGTGCTTCTCGAGGTTCATCATGAATTCATCCGGCTGTTCAAGAAGTGGGGGTAGCTCTTCCATCATCTCCTCCCCTTTTTCGGGAATCTGCGTCGAGATGGCCTCTATGAGGGCCTCCGCCAGCTCAGAGAGGGATATCTTGCCGTGAGCGGCCATCACGGGGAGGTTGATAGCTATCGGCAGGATCGTGGGAAATGTTTCCTTCTGTTCAGGCGGCTTGGGGGGCTCCTCCAGCTTGAGGAGCAGCTCCGATTTCCTCCTGAAGATAATAGCGGATGAGAGCAGCGCAACTCCAGAAGCTTCGAACTCGATATGCCCAGCTCTTCTAATCTCGGTCATTATCATCTCGAGCAGGCCCTTAAGGTCGATGTCCCAAGGATGAGTCTTCTGAAGTTTGACGACGTCGAAGAGGATCGAGATGGGCGACTTAACCCAAATGGGCTTCCTCTCCTCCTCCGCCGAAGTCATGCCTCATCCTTCCTCTGGGGCATCTCGACTATCTGCGTGGTGCCCTTATTGACATAGGCCCCGAAGATCCTGTGGGCTTTGCGCGCCACAATATCCCTCAGTGTTATCGCTATCATCTGGCTGCTCTCCGACCTCTCCTTTATGAGCTCCCCGAACCTCTCGGCGTTCATCGGATCCAAGTGAGCATCGACCTCGTCCATCACGTAGAATGGAGCTGGCTTCAGCTCCTGCATGGCGAATATGAAGCAGATGGCCGAGACGGATTTCTCCCCCCCGCTTACCGCGCTTACGAGCCTCGGGCTCTTCGATGGGAACTGGACGAACATATCGAGCCCTCCCGAGAAGGGATCCTCGATGTTCTCCAGCTGCAGCCATCCCTTTCCTCCAGTGATCTTCTCGAAGAATCGCCCAAAGGAGGCGTTGATCTTCTCGAGGGCATCCATGAACGTCTGCCTCTTCTTGGATTCTATCTCGTCCATGAACCGGATGATGCCCGTCCTCTCCCCCTCGAGCTCATTCCTCCTCACGGAGAGCATCTTGTAATTCTTATACTGCTGGCCATATTGTTCGATCGCAAGGGGATTGACTGGGCCCATGGTCTGGGCTTCCTTCTCCATCTCCTCTAGTGTCTTCGATATTCCGCCCATCTCCTCCTCCTCGACATGTAATGGCATCTCATAACCGAGCCTCCTCAGCTCATTAAGCCTCTCCGTCTCCTGCAGCTCGGCCCTCTCGACTTCGATCCTGCGCTCGCTCACCTCCTCCCTTCGTCCCTCAAGGAGGCGGCTGCCCTCCTCCAGCTCCTTTGAGAGACCCTGAACTTCGGACTCAAAGGCCCTTCTCCTCTCCCTCGCCCCCTCGATGAGCTGTGAGAGCTCCGATCTCCTCTGTGCATTCGCCTCCAACACCATCTTGAGTTCATCGGCCTGCTTTTCATATCCCCTGATCTTAGAGGAGATCGCCCTGTTCTGATCCCTCAGCCTCCTGATCTGACCTTTTGTCCTCCTCACCATCGGCTCCATGATCGCAAAGTTCTTCGATGCTGCCGAGATCCTGCTCCTGATCGCGGACAACTTCTCTTGCCCATCCGAAACCCTCTTCGAGGCTTCCCTCTCCACGGATTCAAATGTGGAGAGATTCAAAGATCCTATGATGCCCTGTGATCTCCTCAGCCTCTGTCCGAGATCGATGATCTGTCCCTTCAAGCTGCTCCTGCTCGAGAGTCCCTTGGCGATACTGGCATTGGTCTCTTCGATCAGCTCCCTAGCCCTCCTTATGTTGCCGACCGTGGCCTGCAGGCTCCTCGAGATCCTCTCGACCTCAGCTCTCATGCTCTTGGTCTCCTTTTCAACGAGCTGGAAGCCCCTCTCCGTTTGAACCCTGTCCAGAGCGAGATCGTTCAGTTCTTCCTGCAATCTCTTGGAATACTCCCTCCTCCTCTCCTCCTGAAATTCGAGCAACTTCGATAGATTGGTCTCAAGTTTCTCAACCGCTTGGTTCGGAGGTAGAAGCGATAGGATGTCCGTCGGCTTCCTGTAGTATCCGCCCACTATCCCACCACTTGGCTCGAACACCTCGCCATCGGGCGTTACAGCCCTCAGTCCCCTCCTCGACGCCTCTATAGCATCAATCCTCGTAGGAGCTATGACCGTGTCACCGAAGACCTTGCAGATTGCCGCCTCTATTCCGTCATCATAGCTCATGATGTCCATCGTCCTCTTCACCTTGCCCATAAGCTCCTCGGGGATTTCGATGGCCGTCCTATCGGTCTCGCTCAGAGGTATGAGTTTGATCCTCCCAAGCTTATCGTTCTTCAGGGCTTCAGCGCATATGAGCGCGGTCTTAAGGTCATGAACTACCACGGATCTCAGCCAACCCCCTGAGGCCGCTTCAACAGCAATTCTGTTATTCTCCTCGAATTCTATTAAGTCAGAGAGCTTCCCTATTACCCCCTCGACCAATCCCTTCTCCTTGAGCTCCATAACCTTCTGAACTGCCCCCTCCTCCTCCGCTATCGATTGAACGATCTCCTTCCTCGTCTCCGCCTGTATGAGTGCTCCCTTGACGCGCTCTATGAGCTCCGTGAGCTCGTCGATCTCAAGCGCAACTCCCCCGACAAAGCCCTCCTTCTGCTTGGCATTCTTCTCGATCCCCTGCAGCCTCTCCCCCTCGCCCTTCTTCAACTCGACCAACCTATCGAGATGCCTCGCAAGTTCTCTAAGGGTCGAGGCGAGGGCGTCCCTCCTCTCCTCAGCGTTCTTCATCTCCCTCCTCAGCTCCTGAATCCTCCTCCTATGACTCCGCATCGTCCCCTCCAACAGCGCAAGATCCTGTGATCTTTGCGCGATCTCAGCGGTCGTCTCATTCTCAGTTCTAAGGGCCTCCTCCCTCCTCCTCTCAGCTCTCCTCAATTTCGCCCTGGCGGCATCGAGGGACGCCCTTTCCCTTGAGAGCTCGGACTTCAAGAGCGACTGATGGGCGATGTCCTCCTTCGTCCTTGCGCGCTCCGATCGGATATTCCCGTAGAGCTTACCGACTTCGATCTTCGCGCTCCCAAGTTCCTTCCTCGACCTCTCAAGCGACTCAATGGCTGCGGTCATCTTTGCGGAGGTCTCGGTTTGCTTGACTTGGATCTCACCCACCTTCGCCTGAATGGACGAGAGATCGCTCCCGCCCTTCTCTATGTCCTCAGTGAATCTCCTCCAAGCTTCCTGCTTCTCACTATACTGCAGTCTTTTCCCCTCATACTGCCTTTTCCCCTCTTCGAACGCTGCTTCCTCCTCAATAAGTCGCTTCCTCCTCATCGACACTTCCTCGGCCGATTTCGAGATCGAGGCGGAGACCATCAGAGCGCTCATCTTCCTCATCTCCTTCTGCAAGAACGCGCTCCTCAGGGCACGATTCCGCTCCTCCTCGAGCTGCTCAACCCTCTGGCTCACCTCATCCATCCTCGCAGCGGCAACCCTGATGTTCGTATCCGCCTCCCTTAGCTGTTCGAGAGCCTGTCTCTTCCTCTCGTCGTATTCCGCGATCCCAACCGCGAACTCTATCTCCAGCCGCCTCTCGACCGGATCCCTGTCGGCTATCCTCGCGATCTCCCCCTGCATCACGATGTTGTACCCTCTGTACGATAGACCCGCCACCGAGATCAGATCGTTGATGGCCGCCCTTTGCGTCTGCACCTTACCGAGGCGGTAGACGCTCTCCCCAGAGGAGTCGACTTCCCTGGAGATGATGACCTCATCCTCATCGATGGGTATCCTCCTATCGCTATTGTCGAGCGAGAGCCTGACGAATGCCGTTTTCCCGCCTCCCGATGCGGAGACCGAGTCACAGACCACACCCGAGAACTTGTCCGTCCTCAGGGACTTGGCACTCACTTCCCCGAGCACGAACTTTATTGCATCCAGTACATTGCTGTTGTGAAGGACAAGACCAGTCCCGCCGATGAAGTTGTGATAGAGCGGAACGCACACATCGTATACTGCCTGCCTCCTCCTACGTAGCTTCCTCACCTCCTCTATTGTTTCCCAGACAACCCTTTCGCCCTCGATGGCACCGACCAGCATTCCGGGCTGCAGATGACTGCCCCTCACCCACGTGAAGGCCATTCCTTTGACGAGCAGCTTGTGTTCTCCAGTGGTACGGGCCGTTCTCCCGGTTTCGGTCTCCACATAGTATGTCTCCTCATCGATGATCTGCTTGAAGACTGCCACAACTTCAGCTAACTCAATACCGCTCCGAGCGGTGTTAAGGCTCGGCACAAGGATCGGCTCGACCGGCACAACATAGCTCTGTAGATCTTGAGAAGCGATCTCCAGGCCGGATCTCCTCGACCCCTCGAAAAGCTCCTCAACTTTGAAGATGCCGTTGGACACAGTAATACTTGTCCCTTCGACTAAACACTTTCCCGAACCATTCGGTCCAGTTATTGCCGTGAATCCCCTATCTAGCTCAAGTGTCACCTTTCTGCCAACAGACTTGAAGCCCCTGATCTCGAGCTTCCTTATGTAGACCATCTGGACCGGCTCAGCCCGTTCCTTCTTTGGGCTCCTCTCCATTCTCCTGGCTATATGTCTGGTCTTAACGCCTTTCAGTATAACGCCACAAGTCAACACTTATAATATTCGCGGTTCTCGGTAGGGCTCCATGACGCTCTATCACAGCGACCTTCATAAGAGAAAGAAGTCCGGCGGGAGAAAACGCCCCTATAGGGGTAGAAGGCGATTTGAGTTCGGAAGTACCAGTGCCAGAACTGTAATAGGCGAATCTACTTCATTTCTGTCGAGATCAAGAGGAGGCAATTCCAAGGTAAGGTCCCTAAGAGAAAGAAACGTGAATCTGTCCGATAGCTCCGGGAAAGTCGTGAGGTCCGAGATACTGTCGGTCGCCGATAATCCCGCAGGAGTGGACCTAAGGAGGGGTAGCATCATAACGAAGGGCGCCGTCATTCAGACCCCCCTTGGAAGGGCAAGGGTCACCTCAAGGCCTGGGCAGAGCGGCGTGATCAACGCCATTCTCACCGGTGAAACCTAGAGGTCATAATCCTTTGAGAAAATCGGAGAATGTGGTGATATTCCCCGTCTACATAGATTCATCGAAGACAGAAGGGGGAGGGCGGAGGATCCCAAAGTCAGCAGGCGTGCAAGACCCAAGGCTTAATGAGATTGTAGATGCATGTGCTCGACTTGGATTGAATTGTATAGTCGAGGAAAACGCCTCACACCCGAGGGAGCCGATCGCAAGGAGGGGTTTGGTTCGTGTAGGAGAGGGTGGCAGCAAGAGTGCGTTGCTTAAGAAGGTTGCCCTGCTGATAAGACAATCGAGGGCTGAGAAGGCCGAAAAAAGTAAAGGATAAATATGATGTATTCGTGAGTTCATTAGCCAAGAGACCGCGGTGATATTTTGAGGAGAATAGGCAAGATAGTTTCTGCGGTTGCGGATGGACATTTTCTCGCGAGTGTGGACTTCGTACCGAGGCTTGGAACTCGGCTCTATACCTCTGGGGGAAGTGTATTGGGCCAGGTCGATGATGTACTCGGGCCCGTCTCTTCGCCATTCGTGCTAGTCAGGCCGTTGAAGAGCGGCCATTTACTCGACTCACCTGTATTCCTGCAGGACAAGAGATCCTCGGAGAGGAAGTCCTAGCTTGGCGGAAACGAACATTCCTTTGAGTCGCTGCTCAAACTGCGGCGGGACGGATTTCATAAAGGACTATGAGCTCGGCGAGTTGGTTTGCGAGAAGTGCGGATATGTTGCTGAGGAGCACATCGTCGACCATACAGCCGAGTGGAGGGCATTCGACGAGGAGGAGCGCGAGAAGAGGGACAGAGCTGGGGCTCCTCTCTCGCTCATGATCCACGATGGCGGATTGTCGACGACCGTGGGTCGGGTCACATCTCAGACATCCGAGACCCAATTTAACCAAGAGCAGGCGAACAGGATGGCTCGCTGGCAGGACAGGGTTAGGATCTCGAACTCCACAGATAGGAACCTCTCCCATGCCCTGAGCGTGATGATGAAAGTCGGGGATGCCCTGAACTTGCCAAGGACCATCCTCGAGTCCGCCAGCTTAACCTATAGGAAAGCCCTTCGGAATAAACTCGTGAAGGGAAGGAGCATCCACGGCGTTGTCGCAGCTTCCGTATACATCTCCTGCAAGCAGTTCGGAATGGCGAGGACCCTTGAGGAGATCGCAAGCGCATGCGCAATTGCGAAGAAAGAGGCCGGGCGATCGTATAGATATGTCGCGTGGGAGCTGAGTGTTCTCTCACCACCAACCTCACCAGAATACTATGTCACACGTTTCTCGGAGCAGCTTGAGCTTCCTCGAAGTGTGGAGATCTTCGCACTGAAGCTCCTAAAGGCCGCAATGGAACTCAAGTTGACGAGCGGCAGGGGACCGACTGGACTTGCAGCGGCCGTCACATATGTCGCCTCCCTCCTCGCTGGTGAGCACAAGACGCAGCGCGAGATCGCGGAGGTCGCAAAGGTAACCGAGGTCACGATTAGGAATAGATACAAAGAGCTACTCGAGAAGGTGGATATCACAACTCCCATCTAGGGTTTTGGTGGATGACATAAATGAGATTCGCGACAAAAAGGGACATACTTGAGAAGAGGTCATTGGATCTCATCTTCAAAGCCGGAGACGATGGCATCCTACAGACCGACCTGTGGAAGAAGCTCAACATGAGCAGCAGAGAGGGTTCCAGGATCTGCGTGAGGCTGGAATCGTGGGGATTGATCAAGAGGGACAAGATCCTCTGCGAGGGCAGGTGGACCTACAGGATAATGTCGACTAGGAAACCCCCATCACTCGGATCCATATTGGGCTCACCCTGTATCACCTGTCCTTTTGCGGGTAACATGTGTGCCAGTGGAGGCGATACTTCACCAGAGTTTTGCGATATTCTCGAGAAATGGATCCTCACATCTCATGCAGGGGGCGAAGGCTCTGGGGAAAACCAAGCGCAGGTGGATCTCGGAACGCAAGCGTGATGTCTATCATCGGAAGGCAAAGGAGTTAGGATATCGCAGCAGGGCTTCTTTCAAGCTCATCGAGATCTGCAAGAGGACGGGCCTGATCAGGCCCGGGGATTTGGTCCTTGATTTGGGAGCTGCGCCTGGTGGCTGGCTGCAGGTCGCCTCGGAGCTTGTTGGCAAAAGTGGCCGTGTGTTGGGGGTTGACCTGAAACCCATCGAACAATTCCCCTCTTCGAATGTATCGACCATCATAGGCGACATAGAGGCCCCCGGACTAGCCCAGGGGATCCTTTCTTGCTTCGCGAGGAAAGCGGATGTTGTGATCTCGGATGCTTCTCCGAACCTAACGGGCATATGGGAGCTCGATCAAGCGCGTCAGCTAAGTCTTGCCTCCTCGTCGGCTCGCATCGCATCCGAGGTCTTGAGGACCGGGGGCGCGATGATATTGAAGGCCTTCCAGGGGAAATCATTCAATGATCTACTCTCATCCCTCAGGGCTTCATTCCGATCTGTGGATCTCATCAAACCTGGGGCCACTAGGAAACGCAGCTCGGAGATCTATCTCGTATGCAGGAGCCTTCTTCCGCCTAGAGGAGTTTCCGGATCTGGTTGATGTCCGCCCTAGTCTTGATCGCGTTCTCCTCACAAGTCGCTTCGCACGCCTCGATCCCAGCAGCCTTCAGCCTCTGCAGCAATCGGTGCCTGCTCGGGGGAGATTTATGGGAGTATTGCGAGATCTTCGAAACCGGATAGCTTCCGAGCAATCCCGTGTCCTCAAGTGAAAGCCTTTTCAACATCTTGAACATATTCGGCTCCAATTGTTCTTCACCGGCTTCCGCATTTATCTGCTGTGCCCACGATGGATCGGAGTGTTGTCCGAGCCATATCGGTCCTGCCAACTGCCTCCTCCTCCCACAAGTCGGGCAGGTGAAGTCGAGTAGCTCCCTCACCTTTCCCATTTCGAGTCCCTCCCTTTGAAAGCAACTAGGGCAGTAGAGGATATGCCCTGTCTTCCCCATCGCCCTCGTCGCCTCCCTATTACCCCTTCTCAATCTGCAATAAACCCTCACGTAGTGCCTTGAGACATACGAGAGGAGGGGCATAGCCCCGAATTCCATCCTCGCAGTAGCACCGACGATTCCGTAGATCAAGAGCCTGACCGCGAACTCCTTTGGGAAAACTGTCTTCAATGACCGACCGCCATATCTTGCGACAGCTTTCTCAGGATAGACCCCACACAGCGTTGCCGCATCCGTGGCAGTCACAGCTATTATGCCCCCGTTCTTCACAGCCCTGATCGAGCTCTCTAAAAAAGGCGAAGGTGATCCAAACGGATCGAGATCGAGATAATCGAAGTCCGAGTTATGGAGCAGGCTGAAGACGTTGGCTTCTCGATTCTCGATCGTTATGTTGTTTGAGACGTCATTCCTCTGCACGTTCATCTCAGCCATGTTCGTTGCTACCTTCGAGATATCGTTGATCCATGCATGCCCGACCCCGGCCTCCAGCACCGCCCTTATCCCCCTCACCCCAGTCCCTGTCATCGATTCACCGAAGAGGATCTCCCTGCCAAATTCCCTGTGAATTTTTCTGAGAAAGGCCACTGCGAGATCCCTATTCTCCTTCATAAGTGGGTTGTAGAAGACTGGGGCTCTCGATGGCACATACTCCATAGGGCTCTGCCTGTACATCTCAAGTTTCGGAACGAGCACTGACGCAAGCCCTTCCCTAACTTCCTCAACCTCGAAGCTGGCCTTCCTCATGGTCGGTGCGAAAGATGTTTATACAGACTCTTATGCTTTCGAGCTCTGATTAGGTTGCAATATGATCTCCTAGTCGTGGGAGCTGGATGCGCTGGCTGTATGGCCGCATCGACCGCCTCTAAGCTCGGATTGAAGGTGCTCTTGGTCGACAGGAAGGCCGAATCGACGATAGGTGACAAAGTCTGCGGCGATGCCCTTGGCTCCCATCATCTCGGCTCCCTCGAGCTTTCACTTCCAGAGGGCTGTTTCTATTCTACTTCCCCCGGCATCGAGGTCTATTCCCCAGACCTCAAGAGCGTCTTCAGAGTGGAAGAGGAGAGCCTGAAAGCCGTCTCCCTCAACAGGCACGCTTTCGGCCAATTTTTACTGAAGAGGGCGATATCTGCTGGGGCAGAGCTTGTTGAACGTTTCCATGTATCCTCTCCGATCATCGAGGAAGGAGCTGTCGTCGGCGTGAAGGGCCTTTGCGATGACGACACTAGAAGCTATGGTGCCAAGGTTGTGGCCGACTGCAGCGGGATGGCGTCGATTGTCAGAATGGGCATACCGGATGAGAGCTTGTCGACCCGCTTCCCCAAGGAGGATGTAATGGCATGCTATCGCGAGATCCGGAGGGTGAATGGCAGGCTCTTGGATTACCTTCGGATATACTTGGACCAGGAGAAGACGCCTGGGGGCTATACTTGGGCATTCCCTCTCAACGATGAACTCGTGAATGTGGGTTTGGGTATCCCGATGTCATATCGAAATAAAAGTCCTAAGGATCTCTTCTACAAGAATGTCGCATCCATGGATCTGCTAGCGGGTTCAACCTTGGTGAATGGTGGAGGTGGTTTAGTGCCAACATCGAGGCCGATGGATTCCATGGTATACGATGGCCTCATGATCGCCGGGGACTCTGCGTCAACGGTCAGTCCAATGCATGGCGGAGGGATCGGCCCTTCGATGCTCAGTGGGAAGATATTAGCGGAAGAATGCGCAAAGGCCATTTCACTTGGCTCCGTCAAGGTGAAGGACTTGTGGGAATACAATAGGCGTTACATGGTGGAATATGGGGCGAAGCAAGCCTCTCTGAATGTCTTTAGGCGATTCCTCCAGAAATGCTCTAATGAGGAGTTGAACTTCGGAATGGCCCATAAGCTCATCAAACAAGATGATATCCTGTTAGCGAGCGTTTTGGGCGATCTCAAGCTCTCGATCACAGAGAAGGCAACCAGAGCCTTAAGGGGGATCGGTCATCCGGATTTCCTAATGAGGCTCAGAAGGACCGCGAGCTGTATGCGGGAGATAAAGAGGCTTTACTTGGAGTATCCCTCAGCCGATGGTCTACGCGACTGGATTGCGAAGGTCAGGGGCATCGAATCCTCCCTCTAGCTAATCAGTCGAAGCTGCAGGGTAGCTGAAGTTCCTTCCCAGCTTAAGGGCTCCCCTTCCGAGTTTTCTGTCCAGAGCTGCCTTCACAAGTCCGTAATAAGCCGGATCTGGCCGACCGGGCCTGCTTTTGAATTCTGGATGGTATTGGGTCCCGAAGAAGAAGAACCTCCCCCTCAATTCGAGGATCTCCATCCTCTTCCTATCCTCGGTGAAACCCGAGAACCTTAACCCATGTCTGATTAGCCTCTCCCTCAGAGATGGGTTGACCTCATACCTGTGTCTATGCCTCTCGTATATCTTCCCCTGCCTGTAAAGCCTGTAAGCAAGGGTATTTCTCTCCACGATTATGGGTGATGCCCCGAGTCTCATAGTTGCTCCCAGGGACTCGACCTTCTTCTGTTCCACCATGAGGTCTATCACTGGGTAGGGCGTATCCGGATCTATCTCGGTCGTATTGGCCGATGGCATGCGTGCCACATTTCTGGCGAACTCGACAATCGCGAGCTGAAAGCCGAAGCACACCCCCAGCAGTGGGATATTGCGTTTCCTTGCGTGTTCTATCGCCCTTATCTTCCCCTCAGCCCCCCTAGTTCCAAAGCCACCTGGAATGAGGATGCCATCCGATGCGCGCAGACACTTTGCCAGCTCGGTCCCCCTTAACTTCTCGGCCTCAACCAGTTTTATATCGACTCCAACATTGCACATGCTCCCCGCGTGCTTCAAGGCCTCCATCACGCTCATGTAACTATCGGCCAGTCCGGTGTACTTCCCTACCAGGGAAATGGTCACATGATATCTCGGCTCTATTAAAGGTCTGATTATCTTCTGCCATGGCTGCCAATCGGGCTTGCGATATCTGAACCCGAGCTTCTCGCAAATCCTAGCCCCAAGGCCTTGTTTATCGAGGCTCTCGGGGAGGAGATAAGTTGACGAGAGGTTTGGGGAGGAGAAGACCGAATCCTCCGAGACGCTCGCGAATAGGGCTATCTTCTCCCTAAGTTCATTGGCGAGAAGATGTCTGGTCCTCGCGATAATGACATCGGGCTGTATTCCTATTCTCCTCAATTCCTGAACGCTGTGTTGCAACGGTTTGCTCTTCGCTTCTCCAGTCGAGTCGAGAACTGGCACAAGGGCAACGTGTACGAACATAGTCGCATTACCTGGCAGCTTTAGGCTCAATTGCCTTGCCGCCTCAAGGAACGGCGCACCTTCTATATCACCAACGGTCCCACCTATCTCAATTAATGAGACATCGACATTTTCTTTATCTGTGGTCTCGGTTATCCTGCGTAAAATCTCGTCAGTGACATGTGGTATTATCTGAACGCATTTTCCTAGAAATTCTCCCCTTCTCTCCATACCGATGACATCCCAATATATCTGTCCCGTCGTTATGCTGTGGTCTTTAGCGATATTCTTGTCGAGCATCCTCTCATAGCTCCCGATATCAAGATCCGTCTCACCCCCGTCCTCCGTAACGAATACCTCCCCGTGCATGTACGGGTTCATCGTCCCGCTGTCGAAATTCAAGTAGGGATCGATCTTCGTGGCAGTTGCCCTATATCCTCTGACTTGCAGTATCTTTCCTATCGAAGCTGTCACGGAACCCTTTCCGACTGAGCTAAGCACGCCGCCGGTCACAAAGACATACTTCAATGTCTTTCACCGTTGGGCGAAGGCGTCTCATATATAACTTGAATCTTGCCCTCTGAATTATAATCCCGACGTTCTGAAGTAGCATGGGTCCATATTCCTGTTATGGCAGGTATGTAAGGAGCAGATCTTACACATTGCATGCTTGCTTTATCTGGCTCCATGCTTCGGCCAGAGCCTTTGCGTGCTCCTCTATCTCGTAGAGCTTGCCATATGGCTTTAGCTTGCCTATGCTGAAGGCTGTCTCGATTATCGGTCTGTCTTTCCTCAAATGCATCTTCACTTTAAATTTCTCCTCGATCTGCTCTATCACTCCCTTTATCAGCTCTGAGCTTATCACCATCTCCCTGAATCCCCCTTCAACGGCCTGCAGGGCCTTCTTCCTCCCCCTCTGCTGGATCTGCCTGTACTCCTCCATGTTTCGGGCATTAATCGTATCAATGTTGTCGGACATCATTACGATTCTATCTCTTGTCTCACTGATGAACCAGACTCCCCTATTCGCGGATATGTTGTCTTTGTTACCAGTATCCCCGACTCTGATCCAGAGTGTCCCCTGCTCCTTCTTTCCACTATCATAGTTCACCCTTGCGATATCGAACAGCCGTGACCTTACCTCCTCAATGAACTCGTCCCTCCCCATCCGATTCGTTGTCGTCTTCATGTAGATCTCCCTTCCTACACTTTTGGCCCATTTGCGCCAAAGTCCCCATGTCTCATACATCGCCCTTGTATGCCTCTCTATCCCTTGGAGTTTCTCCTCCTCACTCATGCCCTTGGCATCGAAGCTGGTAGAAAGGCGTGGTTTTAGACCTGACCATAGCCTGATACTGGTACCGTACTTCTCGTTTGTTTCGTTGGCTGTTCTATCAGCAGCTTCCAGCTCAGCTATTAGGCCAGGCACCTTCTCCCTATACTTCTCCCAGTCCTTCCTGTCCTGCAGAACGTTAACATCCCTAAAATGGATGCCATAGTCCTCTGAGGCCACATCATTTATATCGTAGAATTTATCCGAATAAACTTGTATGGTGCCATCTTTATCTTCCTCCACCCAACTGGCACCTTTGTTCATCAACATTCTATCCATCTCCTTACCTTTGTCTACATCGAGGTACACTAACCAGACATGGCCTTCCAAGCGCTGTTTTTCCTCGATCGTATAGGGCTTTCCGGTTATGGCCTCAAGCAGCTCCTTGACCTTCAAAGCGAACTCTTCAGAGGCTTCTGGCGTACTCTCAGTCAATGCTTTCCACCTTCAGATCGGTTCAGGCCCTCCCTCTATGTGATGTAACGTAGTTCCTAGAGTTGGAATCTTAGCGCCTTTGCGGGACTGATGGATTGCCTTTAAATTTAATTTCCTTGAACTTCATTAGCTTCGACGCCTTGCCCTTAATTTGGTTCACGAACTCCCATGTGGGCAGCTGCTTCATCTTCACTATTACTTCTCGATCTGCCTGAAAGTTATTCATCATCTCTTTTGGTGTATGGATGTCTAGATACTTCACATTGTGGAGATCTTTGTAGAAGCCATAGGCCTCTCCTGTTGCAGGATTAATCAGCTTGACTTGCACAGGCCCTTCTTCGGCCATAATCGCCTCGGTGAGATTCGGTAGAAGGGTTACACGTATGGTTTTTCCTTCTCTTGTCGTGCCCTTTAGGACAAGGCTCAGCTCTCCGTTTGTATAGTAGCTCCTTAGCACTCCTAGGTCATCAGCGGCTCCTGCTAGGGCTCTAAGGTTACCGTCCTGAACCGCCTCATCGATGGCTTGTTTCCAGAAAATAGAAGCCTGTGCGTCAATAATATCTTTGTAGCTTAGGGCATCAACTGTCTCTTTGCTATTTGTGTGCGTTGTTGGCTTGGCATGAGGACATGGCTCCCCATACGTATCGATAGGCTGGCCTAGCCCGAATCTGCTCTTGACCTGATTCAGCCTCGTACCCACCCCCATCTACCCGAACCTCCCCAGCGTCTGCGTCAAGTCAATAATGAAGATATCATAAACGTATTTAAACGTCTATGAATGTGAGCGTTTAGGAATTAGGAGTTCATTTCAACCTGAATTCCATTCCATACACCAACAATAAAGACTAGAATAGGATGATAACAACTGAGCTAAGCACGCCGCCGGTCACAAATACATACTTCAATGCCTTTCACCGTCGCGCGAAGATGTCGCGTATATAAATTGAACCTCTGCCCTCTGAGAGAGCATCCGGACGTTCTGAAGTGGCTTGGGTCTATGAATGGTCGCCCTTTTTTCATCCGATAGAGTTTTATTGTTTCCAATAAATTATCATTTGGGTGAGATACTTTGCCCAAATTACGTGTGGTCATCTTCGAAGATGACACCTATGAGAATTTCCTCCCCTTGACATATACGCGTCCCGCCTTCGACTTGAGGTGCGGTACGAGGAGCTTTAGGCATCGGATGATGGACTGCATCGGCGCACCCGACGCATTGCCCTTCACGAGGGATTATCTGGCCGAATATATCGAGTCGAAGGAGAGGAGGCCCGTAAACAGGCCCGAGGAGATTGTCGGAACCACCCTCTTCGTCAATGGGCTCCTCATCCCGGATAGGACCCTGACTTCGAAATTAAAAAGGGCCTCCGAGGGCCAAATCGGCGTTAAGGATGACAGGCTGGTCTTCATATGCTTAGGTGCAGTAAAGGCACAGGAGTTCGCGGAGAGGCTCTCAAGGCCCTTAAGCGGCCTGGATGTATCTCAGCTCGAAAGGTCGGCCACTAAGAAGGTCGACGTCCAGGAAGCCCAGCTCATAACATATCCACAGGAGCTCATAGGCCTCAATGTCGAGTTATTGAAGTTCGACCTCACCTCTCTTAAGAGGTCGAGGGCTGGGAAGATCCATCCGAGGGCCACCATCTCTGGCAGGAGGGGCGATCTCTCGATAGGGTCGGGCTCGATCGTTGAGGCAGGAGCGGAATTGGATGTCAGAACTGGGCCCATCCATATCGGGCCGAATTGCATGATCCAATCGAATGCCTCGATCGGAGGACCAGCCTTCATAGGTTCTGGTACGCAGATTCTCCCCTTCGCAAGGATTCACGGGGGTTCGAGCATAGGTGATATGTGCAAGATCGGTGGAGAGGTGGAGGCAACGGTGATACATGGGCACTCGGATAAGGCCCATGCAGGCTTCATAGGTCACTCTTACGTTGGGGAGTGGGTTAACCTCGGGGCAATGACTACAACAGCTGACTCGAAGAACACTTATGGAACCGTGAAGGTTAACATCAGAGGGCAGAGGATCGATACGGGTGAGACGGCTATCGGGGCTTTCATCGCCGACTATGTGAAGGCCTCAATCGGGGTCATGATCTACCCCGGCAATAAGATCGGCGTTGCGGCGCAGCTCCACGGTACCGTCATCGGGGACGTGCCAAGCTTTGCAATATATGCTAGGACACTTGGTTCTAAGCTGATGGAGTCTTTCTTTGAATCAGTTGCAGAGGCGCAAAGGAGGATGTACGGCAGAAGGAAAATCGAACAAACTGCAGCTGACATAACTCTGTTAAAGAGGGTCTTCGAGATCACCAAGGACGAACGAAAGGCCGCGGGAGTATTTCAGGGCAGGTTCTCAATCTAGTAACCTTACTGAAAATGAGCCCTGAAGTGCATATCAGGCTCAAGATAGTGTTAAATATTCGTCATCCCTTGCCCCTGAAAGAGCGAAAGTTGTTTGCATGGGAAGTGGATTTCGAGGATATAGTGAAGCAGCTCAACATATCCTCAAAAAGGCTTAGCGCACTAAATGAGCTGGTTAAACAGGGCAAGGTCTCGCAGACCACTTATGATTTTCTGAGGAAGGACTTCGAGCAGGCATTGAAAAGCGCAGAGGCGAGGAGAGATGATATGATCGCCAGGCTCACATCGAAGCTAGGCGAACTTAAGGATCAGGAACAGCTGCTTGAGAAGTGCCTTACCTCGACTGAGGTACGATTCGTCGCCGGTGAGCTGAGCGAGGAGAGGTACAAGAACGTCGCCAACGCCCTCAAGCTCGGACTCGAGGAGACGCTGAGCGAACTCGAAAGCGTTCAGGAAGCCATGATGATCCTGACGAAATCAGGAGTTAGGACAGAGGGCATCGAGACTCGGACAGAGAATCCCGCCTCTGAAAAGCAGACGGTCTAGAACCATCATTGTGCAGTACTAGTAACCTTCTTGAAGCTTATCTTCGAGCTCTCGAAGGTAAGATCGATTATATCGTTTATCTGAGGTTCTCCGAGGCCCACATATTCCCTACTAGTGAGGAAGAGGATAATCCTAGGCTGCCCTGGCTTCGGCACTAGGCCGACCTGCTGCAGGCCTGTGACCAAACCCTGCACGACGTTCTGGGCAACCGCGATATCATCTTGGGCTGCTCCAGGCGTTGATATGACCCTCGGTGTGACGGAGATGAGGTCGACCCTGACCCCGGTCTCACCATCGACCTCGATGCTCGCCAATGAGCTAACTCTAACTCTTACCATAGATATACCTTCGAGGGTCGTCCCTAAATGGTTTCCTGTATTTCACAACATCAAAGGGTTGTGCCACACCGAGCATAGGTGAAGATGGGATAAGTTCTTATCCCATCTTCCAGATTCTGGGATAAGTACTCCCCCATCGAGGCAACTCGCTGAACTCCTTCAAGAGCTCCTGAGCAGACTCGAAGGTCGATCGCAGAACAGCGCCCCCGTTTCCAAGGGGAGTCCTCCATGATGATCCCCGAGAATGAGGGGGACCGCCCTGAGGATATCTCCAAGGAAGAGATCACTAGGGTTGCGAGGGAGATGACAGGGGATCTGGGTCTAATTGTCAATGGATCCAAAAACAAAATATGCCCCAGTTGCGGGCGGGTGGTGATGAACAAAAATTGGCATGTGCATCAGGAGGCCCACAGGGTCCACCTCAGGAGGAGGGGGGATGTCAAGTGGTAACTACGAAGGGATTTCCAAGATTTCGATGAACATGCTGAAGATAGAATAATGAAGCTCTGAGCCGCTCGTAACCTCCTTAGGCGATGTAGTTTATAGGATGTTGGAAGCTCGACAAGCCCTAGCCTCTTTTCCACAAAAGCCTCAGGAAGGAGGAGCCTAGTTCTGGGCTCTGGCGAGCTAAGCGGCGGCTATGGGATTTGAACCCATGAAAGCGGTTAGCTCACCCGCTCATCAGGCGGGCACGTTGCCGTGCTCCGTCAAGCCGCCACTATTAAAGACGAAGACCGCAATGAATATATACTTTTTTTCATACCAAAATAAGCGGTTAGCTCACCCGTGAGTCAGGCGGAGCCCATCAGCTCCGCCAAGGGTTTTTTCTGGGACCCATGGAAACAGACGATACTTAACGAACGATTTCACTTTCTGAGCACTAAGCCTCCTTAAGGCTTGGGACCGTGCCTACCTCTTAGAGGCTGGGAAGGGCGCCGCCCACGAGACCTGCGTCTGATCCATCCGTTCACGTTCGCGCTTTTTAGCGCGCTTGTTGGCAGGGAGGCTTGGAGGGAATAGTAAGGAATATTTATATATATAAATATTATTAATTTTAGTATTGTCTTTGCGATGACCAAGGTAAGTGTCGCGATCGCGGGAGTTGGAAACTGCGCCTCAGCGTTGATACAGGGCGTCCACTATTATGGTGACTGCAGCGATTCCACGGGCCTGCTCCACCAAAGGGTTGGACCCTATGGCGTAGAGGACATCGAGTTCGTGGCAGCCTTCGACGTGAACAAGACAAAGGTTGGAAAGGACCTCTCCGAGGCGATCTTCGCTGAGCCGAACAATACCATCAAAATCTCAAGGCCGCTAAAGATGGGAGTGAGAGTGCAGAGGGGACCAGTCTACGACGGCATTGGCAAGTTCCTGGAAAAAATGATCGCTGTCAGCGAGGAAGCTGAAGTTGATGTTGTAAAGGAACTACGAGACGTGGGCGCTGATGTCCTTGTCAATTATCTCCCAGTTGGAAGCAACGTCGGCGCAAAATTCTATGCTGAAGCGGCTATCAAGGCCAGGTGTGCCTTTGTGAATGCAATCCCCGTCTTCATAGCTTCGGATCCTGACTGGCAGAAGAGGTTTCAAGACGCACACTTGCCAGTAATAGGGGATGATGTGATGAGCCAATTGGGAGCAACGGTCCTTCACAAGACCATCGCAAAGCTTCTGGTTGAGAGAGGTGTCAAGATCGAAGAAAGTTACCAGCTTAACATAGGTGGTGATACCGATTTCCTCAACATGCTCGAGCAGGAGAGACTGAAGTCCAAGAGGGAGAGCAAGACAAGTGCTGTCAAGGCGATGGTCCCATATGAGCTTCCGCTCAGGATAGGGCCAAGTGACTACGTCGATTTCCTCGAAAATGAGAAGGTCTGCTACATCTGGATGAAGGGCAGATACTTCTGCAATGCCCCCCTCTCCATAGATGTGAAGCTCTCGGTGATGGATGCCCCCAACAGCGCGGGGATAATCATCGATGCGGTCAGGGTGGCCAAGTTGGGGCTCGATAGAGGCATCGCGGGACCCCTGACCAGCATGTCTGCATATGGCTTCAAGCATCCGCCTGTACAACTCCCATACGAAGAGGCCAAGAGAAGGCTTGAGTTGTTCATAGAAGGAAAAGAGGCCAGGTGAACTCAGTTTTAACTCTTCCCCTTTATGGGGCTCCATTTCATATCCTAGAAGGGCACGAAGAATCTAAATGTCATTAGTAGGCTGCCGGCGAATACGCCTATGAAAACTCCTGCCAGCAAACCACCCACTATTTGGATGCTTCGCTCGTATAATTTGCTGCCGCCTATCCTCAATACCAGCGTCTTAAGGATCCACGCGCCGAGAAAGGCTGACCAGACGCCATAAAAGCTACCTGCCATACTGGTTGCGATCACGAATCCCAGAGGTTCGAATGGGAACCAGACGAATCGAGAGTGAAGCATTGCGAGCGCGAATGTTATCACGAAACCTACAAAACCATATTCGATGAGTGGTAAGTAGTTCTTGATGCCTGACTGAAGATTGCCTGCACATATCCCCTCGATACTACATCCATACTTCGTTGAGAAGACCTTGGTTCCGTACATGCTCACGACCCAGATCTTCGTCATAAGAATCAGAGGGGTTGCGATTAACACGGTGACGACAGCTACGAGGTATGTGTTCCTGTTGCTCGTGCTGGTGAGGCTCGCCATCCTAAAGGGCATCATCTGGGCGGTTGGGAAATCCATTAGTATTGTGCCGTTTGAGAACGTTCCTCCCAAGAAATTTGACATTATTATGTTCGGCTCGGTCAAGCTTCCCCCCGCAGGTAGTTGATCGGCAAAACGCACTAGGACGGGGAAATCCGCAAAACTGCCCTGTAGATTGTTTATCGCGGCGAAGCCAGTGTGAGCGTAGATGTAGAAGCCGCTAACACCACCTATGAAAATGGTGAATGTCAGGATGCTGAGGGCTGAAAGGAAGTCAATACCCGCCGACATAAGCCAGAGCAGTACCATGACCGCACCTGCTGTAAGGATGAGATAGGCGGTCCTGTAGCTTGTTGCCTCTTTCTTTTCCGTATCGGAGATTGAGCTGTGGGAAGAGAAGGCCTGTCTTAATGTATCACGCAGGTAATGCCTCGAATTGAAGAGAACCATCGCCACTATCGCAGTAGACCCACCGATGCTGCTCATGTATTCCCAGTAGAAGGGAGAACTTGCCATAATCGTATCCGACCTGCAACATCCCGATGTTGAAAAAATGCCAGTGTAATAGCCCATGGAATATGAAATCTGCATAAGAACGAACGTGACAAGTGTCCAGAACCACACATTGAATGAGACCGATAATGGGGCCAGGTAGAAGAGACCGAAAGCAACTGGATCCTTGCTCACCATCGCAAGGCCAACTACGTTCTCAGATAAGGGAGAGGTGAGGCTTAGTTGTTGAGTTCCGCCAGGACAAGTGAGGGTACGCCATCCATATATGTCCGGGAACCATGGGAAGAGGGCTTGGAGGAAAATTGGCACCTCGAATACGAGGCCCAGAACAATCCCCACCATCAGGGGCTTTAGATCCCGATCAGCAGATCGATTCACATCCACCGCCCTGACTATCTCGTGGGCGGCCATGGTCATGGGGAAGGGAATCCGCTCGACATCGATCCATCTCTTCCTGAAAATGAGAGAAAGGCCACTTGTGAAGAAGAACAACGAGAAGTTGAATGCCATCCAGAAGAAGATCGAACCCGCCCATGCAACCCAATTGACCACGAGACCACCTACCATAGTTGCCTTCATGACGTCGTATGGCGGGACCCACCACCAGCTTCCCATAGCGTTTCTGGTTGCTTCAGAAGCGAAAAGCTCCGTACTGGACACGGTTACTGGAATTAGTAAGCCAGCCTCGGTTCCACCAAGGTTGGAGTAGATCATGACTGTTCCTATGGTGTACAAGTAAGTGAGCGAGGCTGCATTGATCTTCAGTAATTTGCGGAATGGATAAGCAAGGATGAGGAGGATGAATGGTAAAACCGCAAGTGTAGTGGTGCGACTGCAGATTCCCCAGTTGTAGGTGCATTGTAAGGTGGCTCCCAATGGATCTAGGAACAGAAGTACTGCCGATCCTAAAACCGAAGCCAAGACCATTGTAGCGATAAGAGGAATCCAAGGCACTTTTTCAACTTTAATTTCTTGTGCTTGAGCCATTTAATTTCCTTTCTCTCCAAATTTAAGTAATAGTTTTTAATCTTATAACATTTATTCACGCATCTTAAATATCTTATAAGGGAGCGAGAGCCTTATGAAAGCTGCAATTTGGCTTCCTGCTCAATACCAAAGTTAAAGTTGCTCATTTCTTGGGCTAATTCGCTATTAAGTTCTATATTTTAACTGAACCCTATTATTGTCTACGAGCACTTGCCGAGGGTCTTCATCAAGGTGCTTGCTAACGTATTGCTGCCAGCGGGATTTGGACTCAGGGTCTGGCACAAACTCCAAATTGGTTGCTAAAGGATCTTGCATAAAGGAAACCCAAAGTTTCGTTAACTCTTCCATCTCATGGAGCTTCAAGGAACGTATCATGTATGGCAAAATCATCTTACCATTTAGTTCATTCAAGAGCATCACTTCCTTTAATATTTATAGGCTCCTTACAACACAACATATAGTCCCCCTCCAACGCTCTACAACCAAGGTCATGCATACCTGGTAAGGGAAGGCGAAGATAAGTGGGTGCTCGATGTCAACGCGTGGTTCCTGACCGCCGACTGGACGTTGCCCCTTGCTCATCCACCGAAATACTACGTTTATCTAAGCTTTACGATGACCATAGAATACAAGAACCTAATATAGAAGGGGGGACGATGGTGAATAGAATCCGTGAGTTCGAGGAGTATGCGGCATGATGGGTGGAAGGGTGGAAGAGGATAGCTCAGAGGGAGCGGGAGGATAAGAAGGCGCTGCTGGAGATGATGAGGAAGGCATGAGAAGGGTCTACGTGATGAGGGCCCGCACCCTCAAACGGCTGATCAGGTCAGGCAGGTCGAACTGTAATCGTTGTGGGTTTCAGTTCGTGGTCGGGGACCGGGTGTTATCCACTGGCACGGCGAATGCTCGATATCACGAGAGGTGCCTTGAGGAGACACGAATTTAAGCTATAGACCAGATCTTAAATGCGGAGATCGATAACGTCAGCTTGCTTGAAGGTGATATCCAGTCCAAGCTTCTTAGTCCTCCCAGAAGCAATATCCAGTTGAGCCTGGGAGATGTCCACTGAAGTCACTCTTGCCCCCAGACCAGCCATGGCGAATACGACCTCGTTGTCGCCACTGCCGAGAACACAAACCCGTTTTCCTGAAACACCCTTCAGCACCTCCATCACTTTGTCGCAAAGGACCAAACGCGGCTCCTCGTGGCACTTCCTCCATAAACCGCGATCATCTGCCCGCTTTCCCCATAATTTCGCAGACCTATTCCAGAGGTTCTTATTCGAAGTATGCATTTGGTCTATGCTCAATGTCCTTCTCACTTTGGGCGTCCTGTCTACCTTGGGTACCTTATTGTCTTCTCTTTTCTTGCGAAAGGTCCTCTTATCCTCGTGTCTAGCCATCGTGCTGACCTTTCAGTAGCGATCGAATTTAAATATATTTTATCTGCGTCGCGCGTGCTACCTGTTTCCCCCTATTTGGCTTTGGTCGCGCCGGATTCAAGACCCGGAAGCATCTGTCCTCAAAGTGGTTCCAACAGGGGGTAATTCACTCGGAACGTTGTGTGTGTAAAATTTAGGTGTGTGTGGGATTCAAATTTAGTCCAGGAAACAGCAAGAAGATCAACAGATACAGGGGGCAAGCAGCATATACTACCCTTGGGGCACTAATTGGAAGATTCTATGACTATAACGCGTACATAGATGGTGAGTGGGAATCCATCTTCAATTCTAGTAGAATCGAAAAGGCGATTGGTAAAAAAACCTTAGAGGATCTGAAGCATCTGATTCCGGAAAACGTGTATTTCGAGAAGCTAATAGAAACTTGGCCTTTTCCGACGTTGTGGATCAACAGGGACCTTCAATACATGGAGGAGGTGCCCTCTGATGAGGATATCCGGAAAAGTAAATATTCTCGGATTACTATGCCGACCTTCATGGACAACATTGCCATGCAAAAGCTTGCTGAAAAAGTCGGATTTATAAAATACGCAGTGATAGAAAGGGATGGCTTACAATTCCCCAGATACAAGCGCAAGGTCTAAGAAAGCATTTAAGAGCTCGAAGAATGATACACTACATATCTCTCGAAATAGCATCCTAAATAGGAGCAAGAAATTAGAAAACCGAGCTCATTTCTTCGCTTCTCCATTTTCACTCGCCTCTCCCTGCTAAGATGTGCCTCAATGTCTTAAATATCAGATTCACGCTTTGCATGGTGAGCGAGGAGCGGATTGCAAAATGACTGTGTTATTATTATTCATAGAATTTAGGAGGCTGGAAGCATGGTAGATGTAGCTTCCCTTCTATTCATGGTCGGCGGGGCGTTATCCTATCCCCTCTTCTTTCACCTCTCCCTCAAGAAATCGCTGAGCATCGCATCGGGGGAGAAGGTGGCCAATGGCAGGATATTGTTATCTTTGATCTCAAGGGATAAAGACAGCGGGATTGATGTTGGGGAAAAATTCAGAGTCGTCGGTGGATGAATACATATGAACCCCTGCTACCTTTGCCTTGCCTTTATATTTATTATCGATGACTTTAACGTCCTGAGCGCAAGACTCTTTCCCATCTGCCTGAGGAAGCCGAACGGTAAGCGGCATCCATTATCATGTGCACCTTAAGGGCGTCTTCAAAGTCGGGAGACGCTTCTTTGTTTGTAGCGATCGAGTTTATCAGGCTGTACTGGGACGCGACATGCGAACGGATCCATCCGATGGAGGACTTTGGTGGGGGCATTGCTGCCGGAGGAGGATATTTCTGCACCGTCGCAAGTTTCTTGAAGCCACGCGGTTCCTTCTCCCTGTTGTTGAAGACGTTCAGCCAGTTCGGATCCATAAGGCTGAACGAGATAGCTCCCCGACTGCCATTAATCTCAAAACGAAGGTCGTCTTCCGATCCGGTTGCGAACCTTGAGACTTCGACGTACCCCAACCCATCTCTTGCAAACAACATCAGCATCGTTGTGGCATCATCGACGTCGACCTTCACCTTGTTCTTAGAGCCCTTTACGGTGGGCCTCTCACGTATGAAGGTACTTGTCGCCGCGCAGATGCTCACCGGTATGCCGACGAGGTGCATCATTAGATCCAGGATGTGTGGACCTAGATCGAAGAGAGCCCCTCCGCCTGCCAGACTCTTCTGGAGCCTCCATGAGACCTGCCTCTCCGGATCGATGTAGCCCGAATGCAGGTAGACGCCCCTGAAATGGAAGAACCTACCTAGGAACCCCTTCTGTATGAGTTCCCTGGCTGTCATAACCGAAGGTAGGAATCGATACTCCGAGACAATCTGCTTCTTGCCCGGAGATTTCCTAGCAACGTTCACGATCTCCTCCGCCTGCCGAAGATCCTGGGCAAGCGGCTTCTCGCAATAAACGCTCTTACCTGCCTTCAGAGCCGCGACTACTACTTCGGCATGCTGCCAGTTGGGCAAACAGACATCGATCAGGTCTATGTCGTCCCGCTCGATGAGTTTATGGTAGTCAGTAGTGTAGAATCGAAATCCTCCCTGTTCCATCCCCTTCTTTGCAGAGGACTCACTGCGTGAGCTGACGCCGACTAGCTCCAGCTCCGCAGGGAGAGGGTCGTAATAGAACGGAAGCGCACGATAGGCATATGCGTGTACCTTCCCCATCTGTCCGTAGCCGACTAAGCCTATGCCGATCCTCATCTTCTTAATCACCTATCTATCGTTCTCGACCTCTCGAATGGCTTCCTCTATTATGTCAAGGCCTTTCTGAGCGAGCTCACTCGTAATAATCATGGGCGGCGCTATCCTTAGTATGTGATGTGCGGGAACCCAGGCAAGTCCCTTACCGAAGGCCTTCTGGTAGACCTTATGGCCAGCCTCCCGATTTGGTTCCTTTGTGAGGCGATCTTTCACAAGCTCAATTCCCAGGAGCAGGCCCTTTCCTCTGACATCGCCTACTATCGGGTGTTCATCTTTTATCTCCTTTAACCTCCCCATCATCTCCTCGCCGACCTTTGCAGCATTTTCCACGAGCTTCTCTTCCTGAATCACTTGAAGAGATGCAAGGGCTGATGCGCATGCAACCGGATTCCCGCCGAAGCTTGTCGATGCGCTAGATTGAGCATCTCGCATGATGCGCTCTGATGATAGGACGGCTGTGATTGGATATCCCGAACCCAGGTGCTTACCGACAGTCATTATGTCCGGAACCACATCTGAATGCTCAACGCACCACATCTTGCCAGTCCTTCCGCATCCTGTAAGGATCTCATCTATGATCAGCAGGATGCCTTCCTCGTCGCAGAGCCTCCTGAGCCTCTGGAGGTATTCCTTTGGTGGAACCACCGAGCCTCCCCATCCCAGTATTGGTTCGAGGACTATGCCAGCAATGTTACCCGTCGTCTGGTGACGAAGAACCTCTCTGATGTATTCGACGCAGTAAAGACCGCACCCTGGGTATTCCATCTTGAACGAGCACCTGTAGCAGTAGCCGTATGGCACTCTGTAGTAACCTGGCATCCTAGGACCGAGCTGGGGAACCACATCGGCAAGGCTCATCGCGCCCATCGTCTTGCCGTGGAAGGAGCCGTGGAAGCCGATGAACTCGAACTTCTTCTTGAAGATCTTCGCCAGCCTGATGGCTGCCTCGACGCACTCGCTGCCTCCGCAGTAGAGCTGGGCCATGTCAAGGTCCCCAGGCGCGACCTCCGCGAGTTTCTCGAGAAGCTGGACCTTGGCGGGAGTTGTGAAGTCGTGGCAGTTGATGCCGGCATCGTGTAGCTAAGAGCCACCCTTCCCTTCGTCCAGCAGGGGAGCGCCCTACTGAGACTCATCGTATCCACTATGTCCCTTCCGAGCTGGAGGTTGACGCCCGCGAATCCTGCCCTCGCAAAGAGATAGGGGAACGAGAAGCCATCGCACTCCGGGCAGACCAGCAGATCCGGATCTTTCTCTCGAACCAGCCTTTGGAAACCCTCCAGCACCTCAGCCTCGGCTCCATTGAGTTCGTACTCCTCATCACCACAGCGCGCCGTTACCGATGCTATCGGATCCCGCTCGACCCGCGGAGTGAGGAAGGGGCTCCTCACGTCAATGCTGAATGAAAGCGATGTGAACGGCGGGGGCGCTATATCGAGCGAATCGTCCAAGGACCTGATGGACCTCAGCCTGTGCTCTTCGTATTCGACCTCCACCTTGCTCGTCGGTGCTACGTCCAGCCGGGTGAAGAGGTACTGCTGGACATGAAGCAGGTCCGTGTTGTAGATGTCCTGTACTTGGGGCAGTGCCTCTAGGGCCCTGAGGATGCGCCTGTAGCCCTTGAGCCCGTTCAAGGTAACATTGATGACCCTCTGCCTCTCCCCGCTGAGGTTCACACGCTTCTCTTCTGTAAAAACGTTCCCGATGTCCAAGCCTAACGCGCTCAAGACCTCATTATGGTGCCCCTCCTTCGGAAGGACGTAGAAGCTCGGATTATAGTGGTCCTGGAGCTTGAGGTGGGAGCCATCGATGGTAAGGAGCCAAATGATAGCCCCCTCGCCCTCAATGTAGACATCTAGGATCCATCCTGTCGTCCTCACAGCTTCTCCCTGTTCGTCCGCCCCTCTTCGTTCTGCTCCGCGAGCTTCTCCAGACTCTCTAGGCACCCCTCAAATGGACCATGATGCTAAAAAGTCAATTTTCACACTCTCAAATGCATTATTGCTAGTCTACTTAACTCAACTTTTGGTTGCTAATCCTATATACGAATAAAAAAAGAAGAATATAAAAAGAATAATCAAGCTCCAGTAGGGTATGGGGATACAGTTCCAGATGTCGTCCATAGTGAAAAATCGTTTCCAATCGTTGTCCCATTCCATTTCCATTTCATGTTATCAGAAGAAGGAATTTCCACGGTTACTCCAGTGAAATCTAGTCCGCCAACACGGAAATAATAAAGGTACGATCCTGAGATATACCATGTTATGTACGAGCTTGTGCCTTCAACAGACTTTGCTGGAACATAATGCCAATTTAGGTCACCACCATAGTATGCGAAATCCTTCTGGAAAACTCTCCATTGAGAAGATGATATCAATTGTGCGCTTTCGACACCGCATTGTAAATATTTACAAACAAGGTTAGTATAAGGAATCGTTTCGGTCCCATAAAGAAGGCCGTTATCGCCAGTAAGATATGAGTATGTATATATAGTTGGGGTATTCGAATTCCACTGGCTCTGAGTATTGTAAACAAAAGCCTTAAAGAATATATTGCCACCAGTTTGAACTACTATTTCGCCGTAAAACATAACGCTGCTGACAGTCCCAACTAAAACTGGTGAAAAATGTGGAGTAGTACCACCTTGGTAGTATGCTTGAGGGAAAAAAATTACGGAACCGTTTTTAGCTAATTCTATATCTGATTGATAAAGCCAAGCACTCGGAGTATTACCCGAATACCATCCCGCAACGCTTAGAACGGATTGTAAATAGGAAGGAATTACACTCGGAGTAGTGTTGGGGAAATTAGTCGCAAAGATAACTTTTTTATTGGCTGTCGATTTTGAAACCGCAAAATAACCTCCTACATAGTAGTGGTCAGCAAATACATTAGGTATCGTAGCAAGATAGAAAGCCAGAATGATTGCAAATAACTTGACTTCTTTCAATGTACGATCACCACTTCAACTAGGAAATCGTATATAGGTGCTATCGTTACACCGGAAGGCCATAAGATTTTAACCCCACATGCGGACAAATAGAATGCCAAATCCGGAATGGTTTGAGGGATGGTGAGACTCATGGTGACTTGCATCGTTTCACCAGTTTGCAGCGTTATTGTGGATGGTGAATATGATTCTAAACTTGAGATGTCTAAAGTTTGTCGTTCGATAACGTTCCCATTCGCATCCGTTATGGCGTAAACTTGCTCTATTTCTCCGGGATTCGATGAGAGTGAGATTATTACTTCCTGTATAGATGTGTCATAACTTCTGAACTGGATGAGAACAGGTATCATCAGAGTATCCCCAGCCTTCACGGTATAGTTTGCTAACCTCCATCCTGGGGCATAAACTAGGATCACTCCCTTTATTCCGATACTTAGAGCAGTCGTCTTATTTAGAAGATCCCCAGGAGTAAGAGAACTTATAGATTTCACAGTCATTACTTGCGGCGGGGATTCGGATTTAGACAATAGCTTGAATGAGTAGAGGTTAAGCGCAGCCAATACAAATAGCAAGAAAGTAGTTGAGTAAAATATCCTTGACCGTTTCATCTGTTTTTTATCGCCTCCGCGATCTCATTTCATTTTAATCTAAAATGTTATATATATAATTTTAGTCGATGAATCGGGCAAAAATATTTAAGACAAATAGAAGTTGAAATATAGATGTTCAGAATCATATTAGCGATACTTTTAGTGTTCTCATTAGCCATTTCATTCTTTGCCGTGCTTCAGGTATTCTCAAGCATAAGTGCTTCAAGCCAAGGTGTCTCAAGCCAAGGTGCTTCAAGCATAGGTGCTTCAATAATCCAGATTACCTCATCGTCTGTCGGATCTACCCTACAGGCCATTCAAGAGAATTCAATCGTGCTTTCCACGGTCAGCTGGCTATTAGTGGGTATTCTGTTGCTATGGCGTGGGCGTACTAAGTCGGCATGGAGAAGAGTTGGCCTCGATATTCAAGTTTTTAAGTTGTTTGTGAAGATGAGAGGTGGGACTACGAGACTAAACTTGCTGAGAAGCTTATCATCGCCAAAGGATAGAGCCCAGCTGGCAAGCGACCTCGGTCTCGATTGGAAGACCATAGATCGCCATGTCCAGATCCTAAACAAGCATGGTTTCGTCCGCGAACATGCGGTTTATGGAAACATCAAGGTATATGAGTTGACATCTTTGGGCATGATATTATTACAGCTTATCAACGACCTACAAGAAGATGCTTCGGGCAGAACATGATAATTGTTAAGATCATCCAAGCAATGACGACTAATAATCATGCCGTACATCCTTACGTTAGCCGTAGCTGGAGTTATGGCTAATATATTGCTAAAGAAGAGGAAAAAGCTTCCTTCTCAGTGAAGAACTTGGACGAGAAGTAGATATATTGCAGCTTTTAATAGGAAAATAATTGTTAATACTTTCAATGAGTGATAGAATTGAGAGGTACTTGAAGATGTGAAAGGAAAGAATAAGCACATTCTTATAGGTATTTATCCATAGAATTTAGGGATAGAATCTTAAATACTTTTACCCAACTCGTTGGATAAAAATTCTTATTATTCATTGACTACGATAATTAATATGAAAACGAATAGGTCAGGATCAAAATCATATAAGATTGTATTTATACCAAGAGTGCTAGTTGTCGTTGTTATCTCTTCGTTAGCTTTATTGGATATTACGGGTTTTATTAACCAAATATCGTTCAACAACTTACCTAATCGAGTGGACAATAGGGTTACTTGGGCTGGAAAATCGATATTCCAGTTTGTTTCTGGGAACTCTACTGTTCTAACGGCTTCTAGCGGTTCATCTATTAGTGAAACCATAACTATCAACTTTTTAGAGAATGCTACAATTCGCTTCTTCGTTGATGATGGAGTGGGTGGCTTCAATACATCTCTTCCAACTTTGCCGAATGGGATATCTGTTACGGTTATCGTCGATGGACATATTTACAACGCAGAGCTTTATAGCCAAGTTGGGGACCTGACAACCAGCCGTAATCAGCTAATACAAGTAGGCCCTGGTACCATAATGGTCCGATATACCGTGAGTATTGCTAGTGGCATTCCCAAGGGACTATATCAGTTCAATATCGTATGTGCTAACTTTCTAAATCAAGGTACGCTTCTCAATCAGATCCAGGATCTAGAGGTGGTACTGAATGTCGCATAGATCGATATCATTTAAACAGTCGTACAGTAGCTTGTTTGCTATCTGCTTGATATCGATAATGCTATCGATATCATTTTTAAGGTATGTGTCTTATGCCGCAAATGTTGACAATGGATTTGCAATAGGTGCATCCTACCTTTACACTGGTGGGCTTTCGGATTTCAATTTCAATTTCTACAACAATGGATTTTCAACCAGCAATAACTATCCTGAACAGATTGTATTAACCGCAACTTCAACCTATTCCTCTTATAAAGTCGCCTATCAGATAGCTATCTACATTTTCTCTAACACTAACACGGTGTTAGACGATGAGGCATGGAACATAGGAGTCAATCCGCCAACTATTCTCTTTCACACATCATATCAAGTTTCAGGTTTGGCTAACAGCTGGCATACCACAGAGCTAAAAATATATTCATCTAGTGGTGTATATTATGTTGGCTATTACCTTGATGGAACACAGAAAGACTCCTACGCTTCCGGTTCGACATTCGATACCCAAATGGTGCCCTCAGTTGTGATCGAGTCAGCGGATACATCGTCATCTGACTGGAATGGCCATTATGTTTATGGCTACCTCAGAAATGTTAACACTCAACTGAGTACGCTATTCTATGGAGGGACATGGGGATATAATCATGCTGGATGCATAGCACAGCAAACCACCACTTTCTACGTAGGTGAAGATGTGCAAGCCTTGGACATTATAGGAACCACTGGATGGCGCCTTGATGGATATGGGGGAACAAATCAACTAGCTATAGGAAATGTAGCAGGATATTTCGCAATTACTCATTCCATATCCTTAAATTCGCATAATAACTTTAATTCGAATCCCTGTACGGTTCGGATCGGTTAGTAAACATCTTACCCCGAGGAATGTGGAACGGAGCAGAGCCCTGTAACCATGCCCGATGGCACGAAGGTATATGGCACGAGTATGCGATGACATAAGGTTGAGACCTAGCACCTACGGTATAATTCTATCTTTATTGGGATACTCTTTCTGGATATCTTTTGCCTTACTGTTCAGTAGATCGTCTGGTGGCGTCATTGCTCAACCAACTGATGAAGTTTTACTAACTTATCTGAGTTTGATATACATATCCAAATGCGTAACTTTGTTCAGCCTGCCTGTTGCAGCGTTAATAAAAAAGTATGATTTGTTGAAGAAAGAGAAAAGCATCAAACTGCTGTCGATAGCTAAAACGACACCATCTTTGTGTTCCAGAGTGACTATTATAGTCATAATATAGCATATAACATATACTTTCTTTAAATTCAACTATTCCCAATAAACGGTAGATAATTCTTAAGGTGTTAAAATTAAATTTTTTTTCCGCTTCTCTAGGCATTATACACACCATCTTGCTCTCACTGTTGCCGGGCACCTATTCTGGAGGGTTCAGTATCCTCTCTTCCCGCTAAATTTCTAGAGCAATGTTTATCTAATCTAATAAGCTCAGGATTCCTTGAAGAGGACACACTTTTAAATGCCAAGGTGCTCTACTGACAATAGGATAGAGGAGCGAACGAGATTAGCATCACGAGGTGATGGCTGGATGGGAGTAGCACTTACTAGATATAGCAAGAGGCATCGTATTGAAGGGGACTCGGTAAGAGGCAAGATAAAAGATAGATTGTTTACCATTGGTGTGATTATTTTTTTAACTGTTTTTTTCTCTGTTATCTTTGCAGTAATTCTTCCTAATTGGGGGCCTCCTGCAACCTTTTTCCCATTTATAGAGATAATCAGGATCAAAAGCACGCCTGTAGTAAAGTCGGCACATGCATACTTTGTGACTATAAACTTCATCAACGCTGGTGCTACCAACACGCAGATAGATTCCGTGCTGTTAAACGGCGTACCTTACAATGATCCAGGTTGGATGGGTACCATCAAACCTTTGGTTTTTGGCGACATTACGCCCAACACTTGGATCAACACGAGTGTGCAGTACGATCCTAATCCCCCTGTGCTAAGCGGTATAATTATATTCAGTGACGATTGCAAGGCTCCGAATGGAAATAAACTCATAGTTGGTGGATATGATGTTTACCGACAGTCATATGAATATTATGTAAATGTAACTATTCATACAATTAGCGGCAAAGACTATGACACCTCCGTAATACTACCGCAGAGCCCTATTCTAGAAATTTCGCAAACTTCGCCATCTCCGTTGATAATGTTTCTTTCTGTCGTAATGGCAGTGATGGCTTTGACTGCTTTATTCATCATGGTCAGAAAATGGACTCGGACAGGAGTTATAAAACATGATTCTTCATCCCTTATTGACAGGTGATCCATGTCTCAAGTTACCGCAACCATTCTCATCACAGCTCTCGTATGGGGATGCATACAAATTTTGCGGTAGAAGCCTTAATGATACTCTATAGTAACCAGCAAACTTGGGCTCATAGTATTCAGTGACATAGTACCATCAACTTCATTCCTCAGAAAGCGCGTCTGTAACAATAAGTAAAGGCTATGGTTCTTAGCTTTTCATGGGCGACAGTCCCGTAAATAATCTGTAAAAAATAAAAAAATGTCTTCTGTTAAATTTAGTGAGTTATTTTGGGATACCACAATGCCGTACCGGTCACAACAACAATATATTGAAAGTTTGTTTGTTGACCTGTTGGATTCCATTGATACCATGATCCAACAGCGTACAACCATCCCATGTTGGAGAAGTCATCCACACGACAATTTAACTGGCCACTAGCTGGTTCTAAGTTACCTTCCATCTCCGTCTGTGCGTTTGCTCCAATCCAAGTGGCATAGAAAACATACTGACCCCATGCTTCCCATGTTGATGAGCCGGGGCGCATAACATACATTACCCATATACGGGTATTTTGATCAGGTATTATCTGGGTACTCCCTGGCGGGCCACTCTCCTGCCGGAGAATTTCGATTTTATAGGCTCCAAAGTTATGTACCTCTTCTTGCTTTATTGTTCTCTGAACTCCATTATCCATGACAGACATGTAAAGTTCTACGTGCCAAGTGCCAGAAGAATCGTACCACGCAGCTAATCCACCCTCAGCCCAGTTATTGGGACCACTGAAGCGATCTTGAATATTGATCTGACCATTATACAATGGATTGTTCATACTGTAATCTCGTTCATGTACACCAAAATGTCTTTGGTAGATAACAATAGTTGCTTTCACTCCCAGACCATTTGTAATTTGGGTATCTAGTGGTTTAGCGTAATACGAAAAAGTTAGAATTATAGGATCTTGACTTTCACAGATAACTGGAGCTAAAGATATTCCCAATAGAAACACTAGAAGAATTGATACGGCATAAAATTCCTTTTTCATATTATTTCCTCCCTAAATCTATTATTTGATTCTTTTTATAAAAGCTTTTTCATAATATTATAATACTATAACTTTAATATAACTTATCTAAACACTTCGAATACCTTTCTTCCTAATTAAAGCAATACCAACAATAAGGGCAAGAACGACACTTGTAAAGAGAGATGAAACGGAAGGTTAAACATTGATGAAAATCAGCTCCTAAGAGCTGCCCTCACGCGTAATCTGTTGGAATATGGGAGCTTGCAAGCAGAAAAGGTGGAAATGAGACGAGTTTGAAGGGAATAAGATTATTGCATATGTTTCCAGTAAGTACACGCTCGACGACGAGGAACATGCCACCTACTTAAGTCGCCTATCTCATTCTCAACCACCCCTCCCCCCCTCCGTCACGATGTGCCTCATGGTTTAAAATATGAGTTCTACATAACTCACTCAAGCACGGGCGCGGACGGGAAAATGTTCATGAACACGATTACTGAACGGTGGAGGTTTCGAGCATGGTAGACATAGCTTCACTTCTCTTCATGGTCGGCGGGGCATTAACCTATCCCCTCTTCTTTCACCTCTCCCTCAAGAAATCGCTGAGCATCGCATCGGGGGAGAAGGTGGCCAACGGCAAAGTATTGCTCTCCTTGCTCATTCTCTACCTTGAGATAGTAGCGCTCGTGATGCTGAGCACCCCACTCTCCCTCATCCCGCTGTCCTACCTCTCATCCTTAATCGCGCTATCGGCCATCGTTCTTCTTGCCAGCTTCACATTGAAGGCCATGTTCGGCCTATCCTTTAGGAGGAGCATCCTCGCGTTCGCGCTCTGGCAGATCCTATGCCTCGTGCTCGGGGCGACATTGATGGCGACTGTTTTGGCTGCCATGTTCCAGACCATCCTTACGATCGTCCCGATTCTTGCACTAATGTTTCTGGCTTGGTGGATGTGGGGCGGGAAGCTGAGGATTGAAAATGGAGGCAATGGAGGTCATGGAATAACCATAGGGGAAACCGAGAAGAGGATTGCAGTTGTAGTAATTATCGCTTTGCTCTGTTCCTCACTCCTAATTCCCTCTACTATCATGGCTGTGCGCTGCGATCCTCAGTCGAATTCCACCGAGCAGGACGTCAGCATCGAATTCAACTGGCAAAACCAGACGGTGGGCGGGAACATATCTTGGAATGCTACACAAATGAATAATGCCGGACAGGGCCCGACTGGTTTGACGGGGCAGGCGAATTCCCAAGGTGGCTCAGGAAATTTCTGGATTGATGTGGGTCAGGGATTTGGCGAAGAGATACCCGATTTCATACGCAACTTATGGCCTCCGAATGCGATGCAGAACCTGCACGACGCTAGCAGAGATTTAGAATATCTCTACCTCATAACTGACATAACGAAGCTCAGGAACATAGGCCAGGACCTGAATACGCCCCTTCCTGCTTCTGGTCCATACCACTCTCTGGACGGCTCCTATTTACAGGACCCTGACAGGACGCGAGTTTACGTGAAGGACGTTGCTCTCGTTGACAAGCTCATGAACATGAGCAAGAAGGACTACAAGGTGGAGGTGGCAAATCATCCCGATGTGATCAGCAAAGCCATCAATATAGAGAAATACGTAGAAGATGCAGCTTGGGGCTCCTCTGCTGGGAATTACGCTAGCCAAAACATCTTCTCAGCGATAGACACCTACCAGAGGGTAACCGCCCAGACCGGGGACTGGCGCCAGGGCCTTATTGCGGCTGGCAAGGTCTTCGGCCTCACCGCTCCTTTGCTGCAGTGCATCGACGCCTGGAATAGCGGGGATGGGAGGGCGTTCGGGAGGGCCCTGGCCTCAGCGGCATTTACCTATGTGCCGCTGGCTTTTGTCCTCAAGTCCGCCTATAACGTATACGAGGGGCAGGATTTAGCAGCAGCCGTCGTCAACGCTGGCTATGACCTGACTGTCGCACCGGTGACGGGCGTCTTCGGTATGGCGGATGCCGGATTCTCGGCCATCACTGGCGCTCTATCCGAAATTAGTGATGTCGGCCTAAGGACCTACCTTGAAGGCGCAATGGCGGACCTTAGGGCTAGGCTCACGGGCTATGAGTACATGCCCTTCTTCTCCTCGGATGACGAAGTACTTACCGGCGTCATGCCCAATGATGTTCTATCCAATGTCGGCGGAATCACGGTGGTGCCGCCAACATTTGATTGGGCAAAGGCAAAGATATTCGATGATCCTAGCGTTGCTAATAAGGTCTCATCCGAGGGCTGGGTGAGATATTTCATCAATGCAATCAAGGACTATCAGAAGCTGGATCAGATCAGCACAGGAGAGATGGAGATGTTGGGACTGAAGATCGTTATAGAGAAGGGCATAGTTCAGGATGGTTCTGGCAAGAACTACTTTGACCTAAAAATGGTAGACACAGGGAGTACAATAAGAGTGTACGAGGATAATACCGTTACTGTTTGGGATGGACAAGGATTCAGAAGACTGAAAATTGAACAGCTTGAGGCAGATAGTGCGAATACCGGACCTCTTGAGGTGGATGTGGGGCTAAAATCAGGAACAGATTTAACGACGATACTCATGAGAGACTATCTTTATAAAATCGGATTCTTCGATAAATTCACAATTGGCCAGGAAGTGGAGGTCTTTGGGGTTAAAGGCACTGTCAAGGCTAAAGGAGAATCTAGAGGTCCCTATGTTACAATAGAATTCAAAGTTGACACTGAAAAAGATAGCGTGGTCAAAGAAGTAAGAATCAGTCCAAGTGGCGTTTCGATGATGAATGGGTTTCCTTTAGTAGATTTTGAGACTGGTGAAGACGGGACAGTATATCTTCTTTACAAACACGTCGATATTGTATCGAGGACACCCATAAAGTTACCAATTACAACCGTAAACCAAGCTAGACTCGTGGAGGCCGAATATCTATCTACCGGGTTTGACTATAATCGCAAGATATTAGATGGGCATTAACCCCTCTGTTTTCCTTTCCCACTTCCTTCTTTTAAGCTATCTTCTCCCAAGTTCAATTTTCCTATCTATACTCCTCCAAGTCCGCGAGTTATTCTTTTAGACACATATGATGAATCTTCTACTTCCGCCACATCAAGGATTCTTTTAGTCTCCTTCTCTATCTCCCTTGGGATTGATCTTCAGATCTGGAAATTTCAGCGCAGCCGCTTGGCCGATCTTTTTGAACCTGAGTTCGAGATGGTCCACGCAAACGGGATAACCTAGACCGCTGTCCTTGCCGCTGAGAATGTAATCCCCAGGCAATAATGACATTATTCCGAAATGCTCCTTAAAGAGATGGACAGCGTTTGTAGGTATGGGCAGTGCCCTCGTCGAATCGGCCTTGGGCTCTCCATCCGCAGTATCTCCTCTATAAACCCAAATATAGGGAGGATAATCGTATTGGACTTCCTTCAATGGATCGAAGACGAAGTCCTGCCGCCTCAGAACGGTGCCCTCATTGGGCCGCAGACCAAAACAGGTGAAGGTCAGAACGGTGAGATAATTTAGACTGGCCCAATACCTCTGCCTAAGAAATCCGCATCGAGGGTTCCCAAAGCACTTTATTCTTCCGTATTCATTGCACACGGCTAGGAGGGCCTTAAAGATCTCGTTGGGGGGCGGGGGGAGCTTGGACCTTGCTAGCAATAATTCCATCGGTGGCTTTGAATCCCTGATCTTATCCAGAACCGCCTGACGTCGCGCTCCATGGGTCAACGTAACATCCTCTCTTTAAGGAGGGCAACCCCCCTCATAAGTTCTATACACTTCTCCCATGGATCTTCAAACTTACTTTGGCCCTCCAAGATTTCATCTAAGCCCCTTCGATATTCCCTGACAAAGGAGATAAAGCGCAGGGCATTCTCTTCGTTGAGAAGGAGTTCGACTCCCTCAACGCCCACGCTGATGTGGCGCCCTCCATCTCTGTTCGTTTGCAGCGTGAGCGGAATCCAGTCGTGAGAGCGCCTTATCCTTGCCACCCTTGGATCCACATAGCCTGGTTGATTGGGCACCTCGGCAAACCAGTAAATCTCGGGGACCTTTAGAGGTTCAAGTCGCTTGAGGACTTGGAATAGTTCTTCAATAGGGGCCCCTTCGATCTCTACTTCTGTGGTCATTTAGGGTAGGAAGGCCCTGCCAAAGATTAAAGCTCTTGCCCCCTGACTGCCAGTAAGGGCCTTAGGATCCTGCAGGAGACTCTGTCAGTACTGTATCAGGTACCTACGTGTTTGATAACACCCTTAACAGGTTTTAGCAACCCTGCAGGTACCCTTACCTTATCCTTGACTCCCATTAGCAGTACCCTTATCAGGTATAATTTTTTTTATAGCCTCGCATTTTAGGCCAGTATCTTCTGACGAGTTCCTTCTTGTCCTTGAACTCCTGGCCCAGCGAGTTTAACAACTCTCCATCGCTCTTGCTCAACCATACGGAAGCAGTTAACTTGTCCTTGAACTCCTGGGCCAGCGTGTTGAACAACTCTCCATCGCTCTTGTTGGCCAGCAATTTGGGCGCATATCTCCTAACCAATTCCTTTTCCTCGTTGATTTCAAGAAAGGCCAGAAATCCGAAGAGACCGAAGAATGTAACAACTGTCATCAACATAAGGACAAGTATCCATCAGTACGAGGACAGATATTCATCTATCATTGAGGAGCCTGATTGATTCATAGATGGAAGAGAACTAATGAGCATGGATCATCCAAGTCTTGGTGGCGGGCATCTGAGGATGATACCGACTAAACCGCTCAGGAGAAAGGTGAAGAAGAACAGGTTTGACTATACGCTTGCTCAGAACTTCCTTGTGGACCTTGGAGATATCTATCCTCCGAAGATACCTAGCCAAATTGAGAAGACTTATTACAGAAGATAGACAACATTACGTAATCACCAGAAGGGGTTATGTTCTTGCCCGTTAGCGACATGAACAGGATCAAGCAATCGAGGGACACCATGCGCCCTCCCAGCGACGAGACGGTCAGGAAGCTCCTCGATACGGCCCTCCAATACGGCAAGACCTGGGGGAACAGGAAGTGCGGCATCATAAAGCGCAGGTGGTGGGCGGCCCTCATGTGGTTGCGGATCTATCTCTTTGCGGTCCTCGGCCTGAGAACGAGCGAGGCCTGCGGCCTCAAGTTCAGGGACTTCCATCTCGATGAAGGCTATGTGGAAATCGTAAGGGCATTCACCAAGACAGGAGCGCCGAAGAGAGGATCGCAGAGGAACATCGACTTGAGCCCAAAAGTAGTCAAGAATCTAAAGATGGCTTTCGAGATATTGCACTTCATTCCAGAGGACTTGGTGTTCTCTGGGGATGGCACTTTCCTCACTCCTTGGGCCATTAGGTCATCCCTGAAGGAAATCGCAAAGGCAGCGGGTGTCGATGACAAGAACATCTATCCCCAGATGTTCAGGATCAAACTCATGACGGAGATTTCTAGCGTCTACGGCCCAGATGTTGCGAGCAGGGTAGCGGGTCACTCCATGAGAAAAGGCAAAGGCCCAGGTATAATCATCGAGCACTACTGGAAGCACGGCTCCTCTCAACAGGAGAAGGCAACGCAGAAGGCCCAAGAGGAACTTGTCGCCGATTCGTTTCCAGACCTTCCTCTCCCCAAACCAACTCACGAAGAGCAAGAGCCCCCACCCCCTCCAGCAGATCAAGGTCAAGGCCAACAACCTCCCTGAGACCGATTTTACCGCAAAAGGGTAAGTTTTCGAAATGTAATACAGGCTCTAACCTAAAACTCACCTCTATGGGGAAGAAAAAGGGGAGTATAAATTCGGTAAAATTCCGAAAACTCACCATTATAGGGATAAACGTAAGTTTTCACATTTCTCCAAGAATCTGACCTAGATACTGAAAAAGATTCAGATTTGAGAATTTGCAAAGTTTCCAGGCTTGGGGGAAAACCATCAAAATGCGCTTCCCTTTTATTTAATTTATTTTCGCTCCTCTCAGCTTTTGGGACAGGTCTTGAAAATCGCAAACTGTCCGAGACATTATAGGATCGAGTTACCGTTTCTGCAATAGATATGCTCTGAGCTATTAACCATCTTAGAGGCGCAGGTAAGTGTACAAGATCACATTGACATCATACTATACAAAGGCCTGAGCTGTGCCACATCGTTAGCTAATGACCCTTTGAGTTCAAGCTGTTCGCAGGTTGTATGGTATTAGACCTATAGTACAACATGGTACATGGCATGGATGCGATAACGCTAGTTGCATTATTGTTCAGCATTATCGCAGCATATCTCGGAATCAATGCCTATCTGTCGAAAGAGGAGCTGGATGCAGAGAGTCAGCTTCTAGCGACTAAATCCACGCTGGGAAAAAGCGACAAGGAGTGACTATTGGCACTATGTAGGGACATAGCAAGGAGAGTGAAGTGCGATGAAGGGACTGTACAAGGGGTAAGGGGAGACTGTACAGGGGATAAGGGATGAGGTAATGACCCATGTACAGGCTCCCCTTTACGCGGTGAAACCAGTCGTACAGATGGAACTTGTCCACATCATGAAAGATGGAAGCAAACTAGTGAGGGCACCATGCCAGAATATCCGTTTCCAGTGGAAGCATCAAGGATGCAATAAGCTGAAAAGTGGCTTGCCTTCTTACCAGCCTGTTTATCAATGCTCAAGGTTCTCCTTTGGTAGCGGATTCAAAGAATTTCTCAGCCCCCTGGATTATAGCCTTTCCAACCTTTCTATATTTTTTCTCAGGTTTACGTATTTCCTCTAAATCGAATGGTGGAAGTACGATCTTCGCAAATTTGTTCTTATTTTCCTTGTATATATCTATAAGCCAACATTTATCTAGCCAATTAAGAGTTTTTTTCTTTTGTGACCATTTATACTCTAGCTTAGCTATGCGTCGTTCAAAATCCGCCATCTTCATTTCGCCACCTTCCCAGTAAAGATGGTCTCTGCCTCTTGAGCAAGTTCCGCATAGAAGCGTAGCAAAAATGAGATATGCTGGATATTTCATAATTCTTTCCTCCCTGCGTTCTCGGCTTGTTAAGCCCAAAGCGGGCAATACCTTGTATTTCTTACCCCGCTTGCCTCCGAATACAAACACCTTTTGCAGGCCCTTCAGAAATGCAACCTTCTTCATTATCATTGGTCTTGTCATACCCAGTCGTCTTGATAGTTCGCGAATACCTGATCCTTCTGGATGAGCTTGTATATCATTCAATACATCCTTTGCATCTTCATCTAGCATTTCTTCTTGTTTCTTCATAAATATACCACATTACCACTGTGTTAATGTGGTTAAAGATCATATTATCATATATAAGACTTGTCCTAAGACATAGGAGAATACCATATGCCAGCGGAAGAAGAAAGGACGATCATGAAACATGGGACATCTGGCGTTGTGGCGATACCCATCGCCTACAGGCGATACCACGATTTAAAGACTGGGACGAAAGTTAAGATACTTTACGATTCTTTGCTACTGATTGTCCCTGAAGGGATGGAGGAAATCCTCAAAGAGAAGAGAGAGCTCGTGGACGAACTTCTAGGAAGCAAGCTACGGAAGGTGAAGGTTAGGAGTCATTCCTCTGGAGAGGGCCCTAGATGAGCGGGGTTGTTATAGATGAGGACCCCGAAGAGAAGGGCCGATCTGAAGAGGAAGTCCAGAAAGCTCTAGTTCAAATGGAATCGCTGGACGAGCAACAGATGGTCGAGAGCATGAAGGGGCAGTAGGGCCATGACCAACAAGGGAGAACATCGGATAAGAGGATGGAGAGAGAGGATGATGGAGGGATGTGAGTAGCAGGAAATCACAGAGAAACTTCACAGGACACACGTTCAGGGTTACGAACAAAACTACCAGGGAAGCTGAACCTTGACGGACTTCCTGGGGGCAGCCAAGTTCTACAGGGGCCTCGGTCTATCACCGATACCCGTCAACAGGTCGGACAAATCCCCTAGGCTTGGAACGGGCTATCTTGAGACCTATTCGAACAGAAGGCCGACCGATGAAGAACTTGGGCAATGGTTCTCGAATCCAGACGATGACCTTGGAATAGGCATCATCACATCTGAGAACATCGTTACAATCGATGTGGATGATAAGGTCCTGTGGTCCCTGACATCCTCGAAGGCGCCAGAGGATAAAGCGAAAGAGACCTGGGTCCATTCGACCCCCAGAGGATATCGAACATTCCTCAAGGATCCTGCAGACATAATCAAGAGCAAGATTTCAGCGCCATTTCCTGGCGAGCATCGCGGAATAGAACTGAAGCCTTCAGGCACTGGCTATGTTGTGGCACCGCCAACAGAGGGCTATGTGGCCCTGAACAATCCCCTGCAATCGATCCAGCAGCTTAGTGAGGACGAGGCTAGGATCCTAGTGAATGCCATCAGGCTATACGCGAAGATCGCCACGCTGATAGATGGGCTCGCAAAGGTCTGGACCCCAGGGAAGAGGCACGAACTCGCTGGTCCCGTTGCTGGCGCGCTAAGGAAGGGCGGGCTGAAGAAAGAGCAGACCGAGACGGTCATCGATGCGATATGCGCGCTCGCTGGAGATCGAGAAAAGTCTGACAGGGATCGGTATGTTGATGACACTTATGAAAAACCGCTAGACCAAGTTGCTGGCATCTCAAAGCTGAAGGAAATCTTGGTTGGGATCTGTGGGGAGGATAAGGCCAAGGATATTGTATCGGCAATTCCGATCTACCAACGCCAACGCCCCCAAAGTCGAGAAGGCAAAGGACCACAGGAAGGCGGGAAAGTGGACGAAGGCAAGGACCCGCTCGCTCCGTACTACATGCATCCACCCCTGACAGATGAAGAACTGGCTAACCTGAGGCCAATCGCCGATGATATGCTCCGAGATCCAAACCTGATGTCATTGTTGCGCCGCGTCCTAAGCATTAGAATCGTGGGTGAGGATGAGGCAAAGCTAGCTTCCTATTTTGTCGCGCTCACATCTTGCATGGAGGAACAGAGCGACCTTGTGTTGGGGGGCGCTTCTGGCACTGGAAAAAGCCACATGGCAAAACATATCGTACGGCTGTTCCCCAAGGTATTGGATGCCACTCGCGTCACACCCGCTTTCTTCGACAGGCTGAAAGCAGACCTGACGGGTGTCATCTTCTACGCTGTCGAGCTCCCTGGGCTCGGTAACGAGGGCACAGGGCAGGTGCGCGTCATGATGTCCGAAGGCTCGCTCTCTCTGTTCACCGTGGACAGTGAACAGGTGCCGACCATAATAAAGACGCGTGGGACCCCAGTCTTCTTCACCTCGACAGTGCGCAGCGACATCGGCGAGCAGCTAAGCACGAGGACGATCTTCGTGAGCATAGACGAGAGCGAAGCGCAGACGAGGCGTATCATGGAACGCCAAAGTCTGCTAAAGGCCTACCCCAAGTTGCCAGAGTGGACACCAGACGAGATGGTGCTCAGGGCGATCCCCTACGCTCTAGAAAGGTTGCCAGTCTTGATCCCATTCGCAGAGGCGCTTTGCAAGCTCTTTCCATCCGACCAACCGCGTGCTCGCAGGGATTACGAGAAGTTGCTCAAGATCATCGCAGCCATAGCGTTCCTCCACCAGAAACAACGGACGAGGATCAACTCAGGTGGAAAGGAGCATATCGTCGCCAGCTTGGCAGACGCGGCCTATGCGCTTCGCATCCTGACACCAGAGATACTCAAGACGACGATCTATGGCCTGCCACGAAAGGCCTTCAACATCTACGACATCCTCGGGGGCGGCAAGATGCTTACCAAAAGGGCGATCCGCGGGTTTGTGCCCATGGGCGAGACGACGGCGCGGCGGTCCCTTGAGGCGCTGATGGAACGAGGCCTAGTAGTCGTGGACGAATCGAAAAGGGAGTATGCCTATGGGAGATCTGAAAAGAAACTCACCGATGTCGCCAATTTGGAAATGGCGCGATTACTTAGCCTCTTTGGTGAGGAACAGCTCAAATCATGGGTGGTTGCTATCTCGCCGTCACCCTTCCCTCCCATGGAAGGGACCCTGAACGTGCCTAGCACGCTGTGGTCGGATGAGTCTGAACACGATGCCCTGTGCATCCGAAAGCTGGCGGCGAGATGTGGTCCGACCTCATTTTCGGTATTAGATGCCGAAATAGACACCGAAGATGTCGCCAATTTGGAAATGGCGCCATTGGTGAGTGATTCTAGCGAGCAGCCTAGGCCAGAGCCACAGTTGCCCAGTCAAACTGTGAAAGGCACAGTGGATAAAATGCAGGCCCTGCTCCAACTGATAGATATGCTTGAGGCCAAGTCGGGTTTGGCCAACCTTGACGAGCTTGAGGGTCTAGCAAAGAAAGAGTACGGCATCGACAGCTCAGATTTTGGTGCCCTGATACCCCGTATGCTGCGCGAGAGCCTGATCGTAGAGACCAAGGATGGGCAGGGGGTTCGCAGGGCCAGCACCAAACCTCCGCCAATGTCAATGACTACCGATGCAAGCGCTGCCCAGCCCTCAACCCCCGATGCCGAGACTGTAGGCCCTACATGCCAAGACTGCAAGAAGCATACGACCAGTGACTGCATCATGGAGGAGCCCAAGCTGATCACGGACGGGGCCCTTTTCGCCAGAACCTGCACGGCCTTTGAGCCGAAGGAGAGACTTCGAACGTGACATCCGCTTGGATGATGGAACAAGGGAAGCGAGGAGGAGGTACTGGAAGAAATGACTGAGTGCTGGATGTCTTTCTCATCAAAACGAGAAGGGGGCATAAAGACCAAAGGAGGCTCAAGGATGCGGCTGAGGATGCACGAATGCCCTTGGTCCATGGCCTGCATCGAGCAATTTCACGCCTCCATGTTTCTAAAGGATACTGAACGAATGACGGAAAGAGGGCTTGAGACATCACCTAATCCCGCTGGCATCGATCTCTTCTTGGGTTGGTTGGATGGCAAGTGCCACCACCCCGACAAGGAGGCTATCTGCAAACACATCAGGACATTGAAACCGATGGGCGTGATTATCCCCAACGATGTCTTGAATATGATTGGAAGATGGTCGGGGAGGTAAGCGAGGGTGCAGACTGAGCAGCGCAGGGCCTACGAGATTGGCAGGTTGGTCCGAGTAAAATACATCGACCATGCCATCTTCCTCAACGCCAGCCTCAGGGATGTAGGGCCTACGGTCAGGGAAAGCGTGGGCTGGTTGGTGGAGGAGGGAGCCGAGCATCTGGTGATCCTTTCGGACCGAAGGCTCGATCCTCCTGCCAGGGCCAACGAAAGAGAGCGCTACTCGGGTGTCGTGCTGCTCAAGAAGCTGATCCTGAAGCTTGAGGAGGTCGGGCCGTGATGGCTCAGGCCTTCTCCACTACGACCTTGCCACCCTCGAGATTCCATACCACCTTATCGCCCACCTTAACCTTGAGGACCCTCACTGCGTCCATTGGTATTCTCGTCTGGAAGTTCACGCTTATCCTGGTCAAGCCCAGCACCTTGGCCTCTTTGTACATGGTCAACCATGTAGGGATTGTAGGAGAATACTTAAATATCTTACCTATTACTTCTAGTAGAAATAGGAGTAGGGGCATGAATGGCTGAGCTCAACTCGAGGGCCGCTGAAAGGCTGGGCAGTGGCCTAGCGGGGGGCCTGAAGCTCATGGCGAGAGGCGATCGCTTTGAGATATGGAGTGACGAGGTCAAGCACATTGCTACTATACAGGTGAAGGCGGGACCCTGGTGCAGCAAGTGCCAGCTAGTGATAGTCGAAGTGCAGAGCCCCAAGACCAAGATGGGCTGGAAGCTATTGGAGTATGCCGCGAGTTCCCTTCAGGATCAGACGGCATCCATGCCCTTCTTGCTGAAAAGCGCGAGTGCCATGAAGGTGGCCGAGCACCTGTACAGGGCAGGGAGCAGGAGCCTTGAGGCCCTGAGGAAATACGCCAGGACGCTACAGGCCTTCTGTAGCTATGTAGGTAAGGGCCCCGATGAGCTGATTGCTACAGGGTTAAGTGAGGAGGGCGCTGCCGACCCAGTAGGAATCCACAAGCTCACCCAGCTAGTGGATGAATACCTCGGAGAGCTTGAGGCTTCAGACCTGGCATCAGGAACTATTGCGGTCAGACAGGCACACATCAAGACCTTCTTCAGGGTCAACGGCATAGCCCTGGAACCCATGAGGAGGTACAGCTTGAGGGTGAAGTACAGGGACAGGGCTCCAAAGCTCGAGGAAGTGCAGCGCATCATCGAAGTCGCGGATCTGAGGGAGAAGGCCATGGTCATGCTGCTCGCCACAGGGGGATTCCGAATAGGCACTCTACTCAAGCTGAGGTATGGGCATGTAAGGGAGGGCCTTGAGGATGGAAGGGTGCCAGTCCACATCCACGTGGAGGCCGAGATCACCAAGGGCAAGTACGCTGACTATGACACGTTCATCAATGAAGAGGCTTCCCACTACCTGAAGCTCTACCTCGAGGAGAGGAAGCGAGGGACGAAGAAGATACCTCCTGAGGAGATAGCCGATGACAGCCCTCTCTTCGTGGCGATGAGGGTCGAGGCCAACGAACTCGTCTCCCTCCCCGACCCCATGGACCCAAGTAGGCAGTCAGTGAGGCGACGAACACATAGGCCCCTTGATCTCGGCAGCGCTCGGAATGGGATCGTGATCGCACTAAGGAGGGCGGGCCTGAGGGTCAAGAAAGGCAGACTGTATGAACTCAGGATCCACAGCTTGAGGAAGTTCTTCAGGACCCAGCAAGAGGCCCTGGGGGTGCCCCGAGACTATTGCGAGTACATGATGGGCCACAAGCTCTCAACCTATCATGACATTCAGATGAAGGGCATAGACTTTCTCCGCAGCACCTATGCGATGGCAAACCTGCGGGTCTCACCGAAGGAGAAGGCGAGCATGACGGACCTGCTCAAGGAGCTGATCCGTGCTAGGGGCGAGGATCCAGCCAAATACCTGAAAGCGGAGATAGGCTCAGCCATAGACATGATAACGCCAGAGGGCGAGTCCGAGGTGTACGCCAGGGCAGTATGGGAGATGCTCAGAAAGGATCTGGTGAGTGGGCTTATCCCAGGCTCTAGAGCCGAAGATAAGTTCTTATCTATACATCCTGATCTTTCAAGTTGAGTGCCACATATTTGCAAAAGTTGACATCGATTCCAGGAGTCGGTGCGAAAACTGCTGCGAGGCTCGTGGAGTATTTCAGCTCGGAGGAAGAGGCCTTAGAGGCTATAGAGAGCATCGATCTCTACTCGATCGCCTCATGCGGCATTGGTATGCGCTCGGCTCTGAGCATAGTGCTTGGCTTCTTCTCCCAGAAGGTTGGGGTTTCGCGTGAGGATGTGCTGAGGACTGAGGACGCTAGGGACTTATTCGCTGAGGCTCTTGATTTCTTCAAGGCAAATGTCGTCAATCCTCGTGCACGTGATAGGATCGACCTCTTCTATCCACTACCTTCCTCAAAGGTCGATTTAATATTGGAGAGACTTCAGCTGTCTCAACAGGCCATTCAACTTATCGTTAGCCTGAGCGAATCGGACCTCTCTTCGCTCGATGGAGCCCTCTCATCGCTTCAGCCAATCCCCAGGGCCACAAGGGAGAGGGTCAATAGGACCATCATGGTCGAATCAAAGGAGGACTACGAAAAGCTCATCGAGATGGGCGTTGACAAATACTGTCGCGTAAGGATGTTGGATGATGACGATCTGCGCACCTACCTCGACTCCGAAGAACACTTGGTGCTCATCCTGAAGCGCAGCGTCTATGACCTCGATATCGATGCAGATGCATTCGTCGAGGTATTCCATGAGGTTCCTTCGCAGATCAGGCTCATCCCGGAGGTCGTTACCCAGGCCTTCGTCCAGAATGCCACGACCATTCAGGGATTGGAAAAAATCTCATATCTACTCGAAAAACTACCACAGGTTCCGGCGATCGAGAGGATTCGGACTAGGATAAGTCTTCAAACCCTGGACTCCATTCTCGAGGCGGTTGCGGAGATTGGCGCCGAGCCCAGTTCAAAGTTTGGGAGGGACATCAGAAGGCTGGAGACGACGCTTTCCAGGATCGGGGGCATCCTCCAGGAATCTGAGGCATCTGTGAACTCCAGCATAGAGGATTACCTTAGCAGTTACGAGGCCAAGGTAAGTGGTGAGAAGATCGCTGAGCTGCTGAGGGAGGCATCCGCAGATAACGTGTCCTCTTCCCGCCTAATGGGCATAGTCCCGAGGGAGGTCATCGATAAGATCTACAACATAATCCATGGCGCTGAGCGAACTCTCAGGGATTCCTTAGCATTGGGTGATGGCGAGTATGAATGGCTCGAGGGGATCTTCGCAGAATCCGTTGTCCTGCCAGTGGAGGTATCGGAGAAGGTCGCCGATAAGCTCAAGCTTAACCTCTCAAGGAAACTAATCTGGTTGCGTTTTAAGGTACTCTCGGATATCGCTGCCAAACTTGCCCCTCTTGTCAAGGCGTTCAGGGATTGCCTTTCGGCCGCCTTCGAACTAGATACCCTTCTTGCGATAGGCAAGGTTGGATCGAGCAAGGGTTTCTCAGTGCCGAAGATCGATTGCGAAGAGCCTGGCATCTGGTTTAGGGAGGCAACCAACACACGACTGCTATCCTCTGATGAGGCCACGAACATACAATGCGTCTCATATTCAATCGGTTCTTGTCAAAAACCTATGAACGGATCTGGTGAAAGGATCGTCATCCTCACGGGCGCGAATAGCGGTGGCAAGACCATGCTCCTATCAACGATAGCGCAGCTCACCATGCTCGCGCTGGCAGGTCTCCCAATCCCCGCAGTAGATGCGACAATCTTCCCCGTCGATCAGATATACTACTTCTCAAAGCCCGTTGGAGCGAAGGACGCGGGTGCCTTCGAGTCGGCCCTAATCGGGCTCGTTGATGTGGCATCGAGTAGCGCCAGGAAACTCGTCCTAGTAGACGAGTTCGAGGCAGCTACGGAGCCTGGAGCTGCGGCTAGGGTGCTGGCCGCCATCCTTGAGATACTCGGCGCTCAAGAAAAGAGCTTGATAGTGGTCGTTACTCACCTTGCACAGCAGCTTATGGACAGCATGGCGTTACCGATTAGGATTGATGGGATCGAGGCGAAGGGACTCGACGCCAATTATAATTTGATCGTCGACCGATCCCCCAGGATCAACTACCTAGCTAGGAGCACCCCTGAGCTCATCGTTGAAAGGCTTCTGCACAGATCAGACGGGCCGATCAAGGATACATATAAGAGGATACTCGACAAGATCAGAGCCGATTAGGGTCTGAAACTAGTTCTGAATGCTCATCGAAATTAGATTCAGAACAGGACCGCACGACGGGATTATGACAACTTTCCTTTCATTGGTCACAATCAAAGCTTCTTGATTAAGGACATATATGGCGATTTCATTGATATGCTTCTTGATTTGATTTTTATTAAACATGCGACATATTGCTTTACGAATGACGCATTAGAACGATGACGAACGCCGGTATAACGCTTAAAGGCCGTGAGGAAGAGGTCCGGAATGATACTTGGGCATCTTCGGTTAAGTTGTCGGACGAAATCCTGCTCATGCCGACCTCAGCCTTTGAAAGGATAGCGGAGGCAATCGATAGTTGCCTTGGCAAGGAAGCCGATAGGTTCTGGTACGAATTGGGTGAGGAGACGGGCGCGAAGATAGCTGAGGCCCTAATCGCCAAGACCAAGTCCAAGAGGGCAAGGGTCTTCAAACTCCTGATCGAAGAGACCCAGTCGATGGGGTGGGGCAAGATCACGATCCATGACAAGAAGTTCGGGGGAATCGAAGGTATCTTTAGGTTTGAGGTCGCAGCTCTGCTGCGTAATCATTCAGGTAGCAGGTGTCAGCTCCTCAGGGGATATTTGGCCGGATCGCTTAGGCGAACCTATGATATCGACGACCTAACTTGCGTCGAGATAGAGGGCGAAGGGGATGGTTTCTGCGAATTCAAGGTCGATAGGCCGAGAAAGAGCTGGTTAAGGTCGATATTTTTTTAGATGCCGAATTCTCATCGCCAAGATATAATTAGCAGGTTCTCACTGCCTTAGGGGCGTTCCCGTTGCATTGTCCGCTTCTATAATTGCGCCCCTCGCTCGCAGAAGGCCAATGCCATATATCCATAAGCTCCTATAATTTTATACAAGTACCTTCAGCGGAGCAACATGCACCCCTTGGATGAGGCAGATGTCCGGCAGATGCTCGTTGGCCCAGTTCGAGCGGCCATCGCCGAATCCGGCCTAATCCCCCTGACCGCCCCGCAAGTGATGGCCATACCCGAGATCGCTAAGGGCTCGAACGTCCTTCTAGTTGCCCCAACGGGCACGGGAAAGACTGAGGCAGCTCTGCTGCCCATCTTCAGCAGGCTAGTCGAGGAAAGGGCCGGCATTCGTTCGGGGATCAAGGTACTCTATATTACGCCCCTTCGCTCCCTGAACAGAGACCTCTTCGATCGCCTATCATGGTGGGCTTCCAAGCTCGATATCGGGGTTGCCGTCAGACATGGCGATACGGACAAAAGGGAGCGCTCAACGCAAGCGGCCTCGCCCCCGGACCTGCTTGTCACAACCCCTGAGACGCTCCAGATCATCTTGACTGGTAGGCTGTTAAAACAGTCGCTAAGGTCCGTTAGATGGGTGGTTGTAGATGAGATACATGAGCTTGCATCCGATAAGCGAGGAAGCCAGCTCGCTCTAGGCCTTGAGAGGCTTAGAAGGTTGACTTCTGCGGAAATACAGATTATAGGGCTTTCGGCAACGGTTGGCAGGCCTGAGGAGCTGGCTAGGTACATCGTTGGAGTTGGCAGGGACTTCAAAGTGATAGAGGTTCCAGTGCCTCGAGAGACCAAGATAGCGGTAGAGTTCCCTAGACCCACAAGTGAGGACGCCCTCTTGGCCGAGAAGATTGCCGCTCATGATGAAGTTGCTGCTCGAATGCGCAGGATAAAGGAGTTGATCTCTGGCCACAAGGCGGTCCTGCTCTTTACAAACACCAGGGCCACAGCGGAATCGCTCGGGAATAAGTTCCTCGTCATGGATTTGGACATCCCAGTTAGGGTCCACCATGGTTCACTTGGAAAGCAGACGCGCGTGGCCGCTGAGACTGGTTTGAAGAGTGGGGATCTGAGAGGGGTGATCTGCACCTCAAGCCTTGAGCTAGGCATAGATGTCGGCCTGGTGGATCTGGTGATCCAATATGGTTCCCCAAGAGAGGCGGTACGGCTCGTGCAGAGAGTGGGGAGAAGTGGGCATAGGATCGGATGGACTGCCGAAGGCGTCATCATAGCTCTAGATCCGGATGATTTCATGGAGTCGGTCGTCATAAAGAGGCGTGCCCTCTCAGGCATGCTGGAGCCCGTTCATCCCCCTCCCAAGCCCTATGACGTTCTGGCCCACCAGTTAGCCGGCCTGCTCCTTGAAAGGGGGAGGTGGAGCTATGGGGATGCGCTCAACACCATTCGCTCCTCTTCCGCGTATGCGGGCCTTGAAGACGCGGAGTTCCGAGAGGTACTGCAGTTTCTGGCCACAAAACTGAGTCCACCTGTTCTCAGCGATCAGCCAGCCCTTGAGATGTTCACCCGCCCAAGGGGTATACAGTCCCTTTACGAGTATTACTTCGAGAACCTTTCTACTATACCCGAGGTTAGACAATTCAGCGTAATCAATGAGGTCGACTCTGAGATCGTCGGATTGTTGGACGAGGAGTTTGTCGCCGAGAGGGGGGTAATAGGAGTAAAGTTTGTGATGGCCGGCAGGGTGTGGAGCCTTACGCAGGTCTACGAGGCGAAAGTCTTCGTCAAACCCGCAGAGGATCCAGTTGGCGCGGTGCCCTTCTGGGTCGGAGAAGAGATACCCGTCCCGTTTGAGGTCGCACAGGATGTGGGGGCATTACGGCTTTCTGTGGCCAAGTCGCTGAAAGAGGGCAAAAAACTGAGGGAGATCGTAGGGGCATTGGAAGTGGAATTCGGCGTTTCCAGTGGAGCGTTCGAGATGGGATTGTCCGATGTGCTCGAGACCGTGATTGCAAATCTACCCATACCGAGTGACAAGCTGATCACCGCAGAAGCCTGGGGGGAGTTCGTGGTGCTGCAGTGTTGTTTCGGTGACAAGGTCAACAGAACCCTCGCACACCTCTTGGGTTCATCGATATCGAGGGAGATAGGAGCGACTATCCAGATGAACCACGATCCATATAGGATAGTGGCGAGGTGCCAGATGCCCGCGGATAGGGTTGTCGACATCCTCCTCAAGCTGATCAACGTCGACATCGCCTCATCCCTCCGAATCGAGGCTGAGAAGCTCGGTCTTTTCAGACGTCGCCTCCTTCATGTTGCAAAGAGGTTTGGCGTAATATCGAAGGAGGCCGATCTCTCGTCCATCTCCTTAAGTCAAGTAACAAAGGGCTTAGAGGGGACGATTGTATACGAGGAAGGACTGAAGGAGCTATTCGATACGGACTATGATATCGATAAGACAAAGGATGTCCTCAGTATGATCGCATCTGGTAAGATATCGATCGAAGTGCTCGGCGAGAGAAGCGAACTGACTCCTCTCGCAAAGCCAGCCCTTCTTGGGGTGGAGAGGAAGATAGATCTCATACCCCCTGAAAAGGCACAAAAGATAATCTTGGGCTTCGCAAGGGCTAGGCTCCTGAATGAGGAGCTCCTCCTATTCTGCACTAACTGCAGGAAATATTCGACCCGTCTTCCCGTAAGGGACATCTCCTTTCCACTCGTATGTCCAGTGTGCGATTCATCAACGGTCGGCGTGATCCCATCGGAGGAGGATGTCCGCGCCATGAGGTATAGACCTGGCATGAGACGTTCCCGTATCTTGATGAGGAGGGCGATGAGGAGTAGCACCCTCCTATCGGGCTATGGCCAAGCTGCAGCCATGGTTCTAGCGGGTCGTGGGATAACAATTAGGATGGCTGAGAGGATACTTTCGAAGTGCAGCGTCGTCGGGGAGGAACTCGTTGGCCTCATCGTTGAGACCGAGAAGAAGAGCTTAGCCAGGATGTGGGAGATAGGAGGCGAGAGCAAGCGATAGAATCGCCAATATCTGGGCTGAAACATTTTTAACCGCGGGGTCCATCTCGAAGAAGCACTAGAGCAGAGGGGCCTGGAATGTCCGGCGATGCACAACCTTCAGAGCGGGATTCCAATAATGTCATACTCGTGGGGAAGAGGCCAGCTCTTGTCTATGCGGTGGCAACGCTTTCGCAGTTAAACCAAGGGAGCAAGGAAGTTAAGCTGAGGGCAAGGGGGATGGCAATATCGCACGCTGTTGACGTCGTCGAGATATTGAAGAGGCGATTTCTCGGAGGTAGGCTCCTGATAAAGGAGATAAGGACGGACACCGTGACGATTCAGTTAGGAGAGGGCTCAGCGCCGAGGAATATATCTACGATGGAAATCGTGCTGGGGAAGTCTGACTAGTGAGCATCGGTAGTCGTGTAGAAGTAGCGGACGAGACGGTCTTAATAGCAGCCATAGTGTGGACTATCCCGACCGTCTTAGTGCTCCTCTTCAATGCCCTATTCTCTGAGATCATGCAGGACATCATAGCCTTCTCCCTCTTCGTCCTTCCAACTGCCATACTCTGGGTCCAGGTCATTGCCGATAGGTATAGGCCTAAAGGGCAACGGCCATGATATAACCATCCGTGCCATTCGAGTAGTAATTCGAAATCCTTTTGACGATCTTGAAGCCCACCCGTTCATATAGCTTGATGGCCGGCTCATTCGTCACCCTAACTTCAAGAAAGCATTCCTTCAGCCCCGTTGCCCTCATCCTCCTCATTACCTCCTCCATCATGGCCTGGCCGATGCCATGCCTCCTCTGTTCATTATCGACGGCCAAACTGACGATGTGGCCTTTCTTCATTATGCCGAAGGAATTTAGGTTTGTCATGCCCAGTTCCACGCGGCACATCACATATCCGATTATGTGTCCTTCCATCTCAGCTGCCAGGAAGTATTCGCCATAAATTCTCAACAAATTTTCAAAGAACTCTGGCATGTAGTTCTCGGGGAGGGCAGCCCTGTTCAGGGCAACAATCATATCAAGGTCCTGCTCCTTTGCAGGCCTTACTACTACGCTAGCCGACAACACCATGCTTGTTGTCTTGGTATGATTTTATCATCCTGTATTTAATGCTTGCATGGCGCCATCAGCAAGGCAAGGCAAGGGGCCATAGATGAGCCATCAACAACGACTCCTATCTTGCTCTCCCTTCCGAGGAATCGAAAGGCGTTTTGGAGCCCTTCGTTGGCGGTATCGGCCTTTCTGAGGAGTATCTTCTCCACGAAGTGGATGGGCATTGCCGAGACGAGAGAGATCCCATATTCCTCTCGGAGCTTTATGAGTTTCAGTGCCTTGTATCTCTCCATTGAGAAATCCTTTCGGACCTCCCCTAGAGCTATCTTCGGATCTTTGAACCTGCAGAGGAAGTCGTAGAAGTTGCTGTCCCCTGGCCCATCTCCGCATTCCGCGACAATTACGATCCTACCGCCTTCATCGATCATCTCCTCGGCATTGAAGACAGCGTCACAAGCATCGAGGAGCGATGAGTCCGAAGGCCTGCCTCCAGCTCCCACTAGGAGGAGATCCACCCTTTCAGGGGCACGATAAAGGTAGATCTTAGATGCCATATCGGCGGCTCTCTCGAAGGACTCTTCTGGCGAGCCAGAGAAGGCGGCGTGTATCCTCCCTTCCCTGTCAGGAAGGACGATGAGCGAGAAGGTAACTCCTGCCATGGTTGCCGATTCCCTCGAGTCCAGGTAAACAGGATTCTTCTGAAGATTGGCTGGCCCGATGATGGCGTCCCTTTGAAGGGCTAGTCTGCTATTCTGGACGAGGGAATTATAATTGCATATGCCGGGCATGATGCAAGTGGGCCCTCCCTTATACCCCGAGAGCCAATCGATGGCGAAACTGCTAACTATGATCTTCAAATCCGCTCTGGCAAATGATCGGTTGATCTGAACCTTTGTGCCGAAGCTAGTGGTGCCAAGATCGTCAAACTCCCCGTCCCTCGGATCGTTGCTGGCTATCTTACCTGCTTTAAGCGAGGAAGCGATCCCATCAACTTGCCCCTTAATGATCGAATGAGCGCCAGTAGCTGCGATCACATCCACATCGTTCGTAGATACTCCTGCATTGCGGAGCTCATCTAGGAGGAGCTCGAGGACGCCATTCATGGAGAAATGGCCTTGGGGCCCATCGACTGCGACGGCGATCTTGGATCCCGGGGTGACAAGGTCCTTCAGGGCTCTGGAACCTAGAGGCGAGGATAGGGAAGCTCTTACGACTTCTGCCATATCCTTGGGATCGGCTTGCCTGGGATCGGCCAACCAAGCTAGGTTCTCTTCTGGCACCCTCACCGAGACCTCAACGTCTCCATATGGGACCCAAAGCTCGACCAATATGCGAACACACCGACCTCACGTATTCAACCCAGGGGCGCCTATTTATGCCTCGAGATGAGCTGTTTGAGAAGTGATAAGATACATTATCGTCGTGTAGGGCTGGCATAGGAGATAAGGGGCAAATGAGCGACGAATCTTTGGACAGAAACATCTTTAAGATGAAATCAGGACATCCAAATGGGAAAAGGATTGTCCCTGGCGAAGTTCTATGAGACGAAGATATCGAAGGGCCAGGCAGCTTTAGTCTGGTTCAATGAGTTCTCAGGAGTGGCAATACTCTCGCCCCTGAGGTCGATTATCGTTGATCCGACGCAGATCGACGGAGAGGCATTTCAAAGGGTGGACTTTCTCTTGATCACACATGAGCTCATAGATCACCTCGATGAGATACTCGTGTCGAGCATACATCAGATAACGGGATGCTCCGTAATCTCTGGGAGAGCCTCATCGGAGAGCCTTAGGAACTTCGTACCCAAGAAGAAGATGAAGATCGTACAGACCGACACCGAGCTAACTCTTGATGACCTCTCCATAGAAGCACTTCCGTGCAACCATCCGAGTGCGGCAAATCCAGTGACATACATGATCACCCTAGAGAATGGGGTGAAGATCTTCCATACGAGCGATAGCCTACCATTTCCGGAAATGGAGCGAATTGGCATGAATGAACAGCCAGATATAGTATTCTGCGCGATCTCCGGGGTTGCAGGGGTAACTCCAAGAACAGGGGCTGAGATCGCGAAGTTGGTAAAGGCAAAGGTAGCCATACCATATCATGGGACGGCATTCCAGGAATTTGAGGGGATACTAAGGCGAGAGCTCCCAGATCAGAAGATAGTGGAACTGAAGCCAATGGAGCCATACATCTATGGATAGTGAGGGATTGAACTTGGGGAATCGCACGGGGATCGAAGCGCTTACCAAGATGATCATCAAGACCGGGGCGTTGAAATTTGGGGTCTTCGAGTTATCGAGTGGAGCCATAAGCCCCTACTACATAGATCTTCGGCTAATTCCAGGTGAGCCATCAGCCTTCATCTCAACTGTGAATATGCTAGAGGAGAGCATGGTTAGGATAGGGAGGAATCAGTTCGAAAGGATAGGAGGGGTTCCAACTTCAGGCATATCCTATGCCGCAGCCCTCTCATACAAGATGAGAAAGCCCTTCATCTACGTGAGAAAGGAAACCAAGCCGCACGGTACGCAGAAGATGGTAGAGGGAATGCTCCTGCCCGGCGATAGGGTCGTGCTAGTGGATGATCTGGTGACCACTGGCCAAAGCCTAATCGATGCCGCAAAGGCCATCAGGATCGAAGGTGGACTCGTTGAGCATGCCATAGTCCTGATCGATAGGCTTGAGGAGGGAGCTCAACGTCTCAAGGAGAATGGGATACAGCTTCATGCTCTGGCCACAATTCGCGATGTCATAGACAAAATGCGCGAGTTGGACGCCATCGAAGAGGATGAGTATGAGTCGATACTTGAGAGGATATCCAAGGAACATACCACCTAGTGACTCATTTCGTCAGTACCATCCTGCATGATCACTAGCGCGCAGTAACAGTCTCCACGAGTTCCGCGATCTCGTCCAGAACATAGTCCACGAAGTCCGGGGTGTCTAACCTGCTGAAGACCGTGACGACGGCATCCCTCGTAAGGCCCACTACTATGCCCCTCTTTCTGGAGGTTACGACTACATACCATAGATTTCCATGGGATAGGTACTCTGAGTAAAGGGATGTATTCGAGAGCGATGGTCCATAAAGCGAGAGCTTATTGATGTTTGGCAGGTCAACATCGTCGAAGAAGATGACTTTTGTGCCCTCTGAGTTCTGCTCATGATATCTCCGGATGCGCTCGGGTAAAATCCTGGCCTCAACTATGCCCCCTATGGCCACAAAGATGATCTCGCTCAGAAGATTCGCAGCCCAGTTGGCAGTAGCCTTCTTCTCGACCACCAGAAGCAGGATCTCCTTGCCTTTGTCGAAAAAGACGAAGTAGATCTCCACGGTCTTGACAACCGTGATGGCCTCTCCCCTCCTCCTGATTACGAACGGGACATCCCTGAATAACATCCCCTCAAGCCTGTCCCCTTCGATCTTCAGGTCTATTATCTCCGTGACGAGGGGCTCTTGGCCAGATCCTTCCAGGGGGGTCTCCCTCCTATAATCCTTGAGCCTTCCTGCCAGATCCACCAGAGGGATGTGCTCCCTCATCTTGAAGACCTTTCCAGCTATGACCAAGTCCAGTCGGAGCTAGGGAGCCCTGCAAGGACTATTTAGATTTCTTACTGAAGGGCCATCTCTAAAAACGATAGGGATGTGGGCCTATGAAACCGACTCGAAGATCAGGCCAAATTCCCTTGCATAGCCATAGGCCCTTTCGATCTCCTCATCCCTCAGCCTTCGCGCTATTTCTGGATAATCGCTTGGGTGACGGGCCACTTTGTTCTCAGGCCTATACTGCTTCATCACATTCACAAGGGCGTGATCGCCGATATTCTTCGAAATCCACGCGAGGACCGGTTTGGTGCAGCATTCCAAGTGGCTCGGGAGCACGAGATGCCTTACGATTATGTCGCCATTGTCGCTTGCGATCTTGTGGTTTCGCGCGGTAATTGCAAAGTAGTTCTTGACCTTGGAGATTCGCTCCGCACAATCGTCATTGCCATATTTGAAGTCGGGGAGCCAGATATCAACTATCTCGGAGAGGATCTTCATCAGCTCAAGGCTGCAATACATGTTACTATTCCAAAGAAACGGGACATTCGTGTCAAGGTGTTTAAGGGCTTCGACAATCACAGCTGTATGCATCGTCGGCTCCCCTCCAACGACGTTGATGTTCAGCGCTCCCTGAGCTCTTAGAGATCTCATGATGTCCGCCAATGCGTGAGCATCGACAGAGGTGCCATTCTCCGGCGATGTGGAGATATCGTAGTTCTGGCAGGACACACATGAGAACGTGCAAGAGGTGAAAAAGATTGTGCCGCTGCCACCATTCCCCACTAGAGGAGGCTCTTCCCCGAAGTGATGGAACCATGTTGATACCCTTGCCTTATCATCGAGCCTGCAAAAACCCCTTCCTCCGCCTGTCCTATCGGCACCACACCTTCTCTCGCAAAGATGACAATGTCTCAACATCCTCCTCGCGATCTCGGCCTTCAGGTCAAGGAAGCTCCTCTCAGGTGTTTGTAGCTCTTCGAGCTTAATCTTGCCCTTCGCTATGCTTGTTTGTAATCCTCTAAATTTTTGCACCAAAACATCGTGCTCCTTCCAGAGCTCTCCCTCCCCATCCTCAGGGCCATAATCCGCAGGTACTTTCTTGCACAACATGAACTTCGCGGGTTTGAAGTTGGTCATGACATCATAGTACCAGTTCAATCTGCGTCTAACTTCCCTGTTACGCCAGACTGTCAGCGCACTAGGCCTCAGGGACCACATCTTTAACTGAGATTAATGGAGAGGATGTAATCTAAAAGGGTTTGTTTCAAAGATTCAACTTAGGACATAGGATAACCTGGCGAAATTCTAGAATGAGGGAATGCCTTTGCCTTCATTCCTCTCATCAAAGTGATGCAATCAGCATTCTCAAAGTCTCTAAAGAATATAGAGCAAGACTGCAGTTATAGAAAGCATAAGAGCTAGAATTAGGCAGTATGCAAAGGTCTTCGACATGACTTGCCCTTCCTTCCCCTTTATATTGACAGCAGAGCATCCCAAGAGGATCTTGAAGGGTGATATGGCCGAGCCAACAGCACCACCTGCATTCTGAGCCGCTAGGATTATGTATGGATCAACCCTTGCGGCCAGCGCGTAATTCTCATGGAGCGGGCCGAAAATAGCATTCGAACCGGTATTCGTGCCGGTCGAGAGACAGCCTATTACCCCTATTAGGGGTGTTAGGGCGATGTAGAGCATAGCTGGAGCCTTAGACGCCTCTAAGGCTATTGTGGCCATCATCCCCGAGTCCTGCATTATCGATGCCATCACAAATGTAAGTAGAAGTGGTAGTATCGAGCCCTTCGATTGGCCGAGGGTTTGCCTTAGGGCCATAAAATAGGAATCCTCCCTACTCCTCCTTTGGAGGATGATCGCCGAGAATGACGCTATGATCATGCATGTTCCAGGATGTGCTAGTAGATCTATCCTTATCTCAGAGGGCCCAGTGTTACTAGTGCCTGGGAACGATATCGCTATCTGGGTGAAGCGCCTTACATCACCTGTGAGCCAATCGATCCTAAGGAGTGTCGATGCCAGTATGAGGACAACATATGGCAGGACAGAGCGCAAGAGCCGTAGCCTATCAGTTCCACTTCCCCCCTTAGATGCGAGTGAGAGCATGAGGATCAGCGTTGTGGCCGCTGCAACTCCAGCCACATATGGGTACAACAATGGAGATAGTATGAAGACGATGGACGCTCCGATGCTTGAGAATATCACCATTACTGCGTTCTCCCTAATGCCCTTCAGTCCACCTCTAATGTGACACATCAACAATCCACAGAGCACCATGGAGATCGATAGGAGGACGCTCGTTGTATATGCAAGTCTCCAAGCCTGAAGGTTACCAATCTCCTGTAGTACGATCGTAGGGGTTCCGAAGGATGCGTATGAAACTACCCAAGAGTGCCCTATGAGGGACGATGATACGGCCGTAATGGGATCGCATCCCTGGGCTACGAGCATTGGTGTCACGACTGCTATGGGCGTCCCGAATCCGGCTACTGATTCAAGGAAGGCCGAAAATCCCCAGCCCAGCACCAAGAATCGAGCTCCCTCTTTACCCACGGCCCCTGCGATCTCCCTCGCGATCTCCTGCATGGCCCCGGAAGACTCCATGATCCTGAACATCAGCAGTGCTCCCAGTAGGAGGTAGATTATGTTGAGGGCATTGATAATTCCCTTGGCTACAGCATACATCAGAAGGTCAGAAGGTGTACGGTATGCAGCAAGGGCTACGATAATGCTGACGGAGAGGGCTGCGAAAATCGATCTCAGTCCACTCTGCCTTAAGAGCAACATCGGCACAGTTAGCACGATAAGCGGCAGTGATGCGATGAGTGCCTGCTCCAGGGTCATTTACAAGCCTCACTCTCTACCTACGGTCTTCATAAGATTCCCCATCGAAGGTCGAAAGCGATATGGTTAATGCTTACCAGTTGGGGTAGGTAATAGAACAAAGGACATGCAGGCCCAATATCGAAAAGCCATGCTATACTCTCAAATGGATGACAAGAAGGTGAAGTGCAATCTCTGCGCCAGAGGCTGCACCATCTCCGATGATAGAGTGGGTTTCTGTAGGGTCAGGAAGAATATCGGAGGAGAACTCTATACTCTCAACTACGCGAAGGCCATAACTGCCAATCCCGATCCCATCGAGAAGAAGCCCCTATACCACTTCCTGCCCAGAAAGACTACTTTCTCCGTCGCAACAATCGGGTGTAATCTTGCCTGCAGCTACTGCCAGAATTGGTCGATCAGTCAGGAGAGGGAGATTGTCGGAACAGCTCTGCCTCCTGAGAGGGTAGTCCAAAAGGCCTTGTCCTCTGGCTGTGCTGCCATAAGCTACACTTACACAGAGCCCACGATCTTCTTCGAATGGGCCTATGACATATCTCAACTTGCCCACGAGAAGGGTTTGAGGAATACCTTTGTGACGAATGGATATATGACCCCCGAAGCCATAGACACTATCTCTCCATATCTTGATGCGGCCACAGTCGATTTCAAGGGCAATGGCAACCCTGAGTTCTACAGGAAATTCGCTCAGGCCCCAAATGTCGAACCGATCTACGATGCCCTACTGGCTATGAAGGCAAGGAAGATCCACATCGAGATCACGGATCTCATCGTGCCTAAGTATGGCGACTCATCTGATGATGCCAGGGAGCTGGCGGAATGGATCGCCGATAAACTGGGACCTGAAACCCCATTTCATGTGCTGAGATTTCACCCGGATTACAAGCTGCTGGACTTGCCATCAACTCCCGTAATGTCAATCGAGAGGATCGTCGATGTCGCGAGGGGTGCTGGCCTGAAGTTCGTCTATGGCGGAAATGTGCCAGGTCATTCGACCGAGAGCACCTATTGCCCGAATTGCGGGGACTTGCTCATAGAGAGATGGGGGTTCTCCGTAACACAATGGAACCTCACGAAGGACGTTAAATGTCCGAAATGCGGTACGGCAATTCCAATCGTCGTATAGCGGGTGACCATGTGATTTGTGAGGTGGATCCCTCAACTCTATTCTCGGCTCACTGACCGCGATCAGAATTATGCCATCATGCACTTCTAAGAGGAACCCATCGATAACCCTATTTGGCGTCCTAGCTAGGTCGGGTAGAAGAAGGCCAATGAAACCGAAGATACTAATCGTACTCCGTCACAACCTATGCGAAGAAGCCATGCGGATTCTAGAGGAGGTGGGGACTGTCTCAGTTGCACCCAGGTCCACAGAGGAGCACGAACTCGCTGAGCTCACAAAGGGCTGCTCTGGCCTCGTCTTAGGGGGCAATAGATTAAGCAGGGAGACGATCGTGGCGGCCAAGGAGCTAAAGGTAATCTCAAGACATGGTGTTGGTGTTGATAACGTGGATCTCGAAGCTGCCACCGAAAGGGGCATTGTGGTGACCTACACGCTAGGCGCCAACGCTGATTCGGTTGCAGAGCACACGTTTGCCCTCCTCCTCGGTCTGATCAGGAAGATAGCCCCTGCCGACAGATCGATCAGGGAAGGAGGGTGGGGGAGCTCAGAGTTCATGGGTTTCGAGCTTGCCGGCAAGAACCTCGGAATCATAGGGCTTGGTGCCATAGGTTCGAGGGTTGCCAAGAGGGCGATGGCCTTTGAGATGAAAATTATGGCCTACGACCCATATGTTAGCCTGGAAAGGGCATCGCAGCTCGGCGTCGAGCTCGTCGATCTGGAGGCGTTGCTCCGAGGTTCAGATGTTGTGAGTTTACACGCATCCTTATCAGTAGAAACGAGGCACATCCTATCCGCGAGGGAGCTGGGAATGATGAAGCGAACGGCCATCTTAGTGAACGCCGCAAGGGGACAGCTCGTAGATGAACTCGCCTTGATCAAAGCCTTGAAGGAAGGAAGGATCTCGGGAGCTGGACTCGATGCTTTTCAAAATGAGCCCTTGCCATCGGATCATCCGTTCCTTAGGATGAATAACGTGTTACTGACTCCCCACATAGCCGCCTTTACCAAAGAAGCCCTGACAAGGGGCGACAAGATACTGGCAATTGATATGGCGGCTGTCTTAATGGGAAAGAAACCCGTCTATGTGGCGAACCCTCAGGTCCTTGCCAATTTAAGAAGGCCATGAAGAAATCGATATTTAATCAAACAATCACAGCATGATTCAACTTGTATGGAGTATAACATGTACGGTAGAGCAGTTCATAACTACAGCCCTTTTTCACTTCGATGCGAACTTTATTAAGGCCACGGCAACAGCTGCACTGCAATTCCGATCGTGACTTATAGACACGTCTATGTCCTCAACTCCATTTCTCAATGCTTGCTCAGCTGTTTCACCACTCAGGATCACCTTTGGCCTTCCCTCCCCAGTCGCAACCTCAATCTCCTTCCATCTAGGATTAAGATCGAACATGCTCTGGAGGGCCTTGTATACGGATTCTTTGGCCGCGAATCTCCCTGCGAAGCATGCATCTGTGCCATTCGATGACAGGCACTCCCGTATCTCCCTTGTCGTAAAGGCCCTGCGCAGAAACGAATCTCCAGTCCTCTCTATGGCCTTGCCAACCCTATCTACTGATAATATATCAACACCGAGGCGAATGGTCATTTTCTGTGGTTCTACTTTGCGGTTTCGGTGACCTTTTTCTTCACATAATCTACGGCTTGACCAACGGTTTGGTTTTTCTCAGCGTCCTCATCAGGTATTTCGATGTTGAATTCATCTTCAATGGCAGCTATGAGCTCGACAGTGTCTATCGACTCTGCCATGAGATCCTTCATGAACGACATCCCGGGCTTCAGTGCCTCTGGCTTAACTCTGAACTGCTCAGCGATAATTTTCTTTACCCTTCCCTCGATACTAGTTTCACTCATGCCTCGGGAATCGCTCTCCCTTTGCTTCTCTTTATTAGGTTTTCTCTCTCCTCTTTTGTCATATCGTATGTGAATTGGAGCATCTGTACATATGATGGAGACATTTCCACGCCTCTCCTAGACATGACCCTCCTCTCGGCTTCGACCGTCCTCCTGAAGCCCGATCCCCTACTGATTCTTCCCCTGGTAAACCATGCGAAGCTCGGAATATACTTCGGGAGGACTTCTCCGCCAAGTAGATTGCAGCCAACGCCCACTATGGTGCCAGTATTGAGAAGGCACCCTATGCCCAACTTCGTATGATCCCCAATAAATGATCCAACCTTAGTATCACCGGTATCGAATAGGTTGCCATTCACATAGACCTCGACATTGCTGTAGTCATTCTTGAGGTCGCTGTTTGTCGTCAGAGCACCGATGTTCACCCATTCGCCCACATATGCATGTCCCAGGAAGCCCGTGTGATACTTGTTGCTGTAACCATGCACGATGCTCGACTCGACCTCTCCTCCAATCCTGCACACTGGTCCTATGGTGACCTCCTCCCTGATGTTTCCCCTGACGATCATGGACCCAGCGCCTATGCTGCACGGTCCCTCGATCCTGCTGAACGGCAGGATTTTTACATTTTCATCTATTATTATCGGTCCCGCATGCGCATCGAGGACTACGAATGGATGGATCTCGGCTGTTTCGGCTATATGCACCCTCCCAGCATCGCCGTAGATCTCGACCTTAGAGTTCATCTTCGGAAAGACACCCCTTCCGCTAAACGATTCGAAGTCGTCCACAATGGCCTTCGGGTTGTTTCTCACCAAATCCCAGGGATATTCCACCAGCTCAACGTCAGCCCTGAGTGGGCTCAGTTCAGCCTTTAGTCTACCGAGGAGCTCATCCATGCTGCCGCTCATGAACTTGCTAATTGTTTCACGCTTGGCGTTAACGTAGGCGATGTCTTCACCCTTAAGTGCGGCGACCTCGTCCCTGGATGGCTTCAGCTCCCCCCTCCAGGCCAAAATCCTTCCATTTACGAAGAGGACATCGTCCCCTCTTAGGGCATCCATGTCATTTGTAGCGCTCTTGGACCTATCCCCAAAAATTGGCTGAAGATGGTTTCTCGTAAAGAACACAGTTTCAACACCTGGGAAGCTCCTCACGATCTTCTCAAAAAGCCTGGTCCTTCCGCATCTGAGGTCAAAAACTGGACGAGTATATGTTAACGGATAGAGGTTGCTGAACTTTCCGTCCTCAAATATGCAGAGCCTCAAGCCATCCTGCCACCTGAGCCCAAGAGGTCATTAACACCTAGATAAAACTTCCAATCGCCCCTGAAATATATGGAACAAGAATGAGATCCGATACAGATATTCCTTGCCTTATTTTAACGTCTTTCCCTTGACCAGCCTCGAAGTCTCCATAGCTATCACGAGTTCTTCATCCGTAGGTATGACCAGAACTTTTACTGGAGAATCGCTTGAGCTGATCACTTGGGCATCCTTCGATGCGATTGCATTCAGCGCTCCATCGAGCATTACACCTAGGAATTCAAGATCTGCGCATATCGTGGATCTGATGATGGGGTCGTTTTCGCCTATACCCCCCGTGAACACGATCGCGTCAAGTCCTCCCATAGCTGCTGCATAGGAACCAACGTATTTCTTTGTCCTGTAGGCGAATATCTCAAGGGCCAGCCTAGCTCTCCCGTTGCCACCATCAGCCTCCCTCCGTATGTCCCTTACATCATTGCTCACGCCCGATATCCCCAAGAGGCCGCTACTCCTGTTCAGTAGGTTCTCGACCTCCTCAGCCGATAACTTCTCATTATTGATCATATAGAAAATGATCGAGGGGTCAATGTCCCCGCTCCTAGTTCCCATGACAAGGCCTTCGAGTGGGGTGAAGCCCATGCTCGTATCCACAGATTTCCCATTCCTCACTGCTGCAACACTACAACCATTTCCGAGGTGGCATGTCACGATCTTCAGTGCCCCGAGGGGTTTTCCAATGACATCCGCAGCCTTTCTAGCCACATATCCATGGCTTGTCCCATGAAAGCCGTATCTGCGTATCCGATGTTTCTTGTAGAGTTCATAGGGTATTGGGTATATGTATGCTTTCTCGGGCATTGTCTGATGGAAGGCTGTGTCGAAAACAGCTACTTGTGGGATCCCTGGTAGAAGGCTTTGGGCAGCCTCAATTCCGGCTATATTGGGCGGGTTGTGTAGGGGCGCAAGTTCAGCCCAGTCTTTAACGGCATCCAAAACGCGATCATCGATTAAAGTCGATTCGAAGAACGTGTCGCCACCATGTACAACCCTATGTCCTACAGCGATGATCTCCCCGAGGGATTCTACAGCCTTCACCTCCCCTCCATGAAGTATTCCAAGGACCTGTCCAAGTCCCTGTCTGTGGTCCAGAGCATTGATCTCAAGTGCAATCGAATGCGATCCGACCCTATGCTTTAGTGTTGAGGACTCACTCCCAATCCTCTCAACAAGTCCTCCCGCTATCTCCTTGATCGTTTCGGCCTCGAAGACCCTGTACTTAATGGAGGAGCTCCCACAATTAACTACGAGGATCTTTTCCTTTCTCATCTCCAGACCCCTTACACATAAATTGGCGTTGCATTGGATTGCTCGAATGCCTCGCCATATTCACCCTCCGCGAGAAATCCTCGAACTCTGGCTAAGGCCTTAAGATAGTCGAGTATCCCCGGGAAGACTTCAACCTGAGATCTATACAGATGCAAAGCATCAACCTTCTTCCTATACGTCTTGGATATGTCGACTATT
>Ga0315282_10000594_pt1 | contig 71015 bp, 65 predicted proteins | sample YL17G07_20_MG_FD_203693 | JGI IMG/M metagenome (GOLD analysis project Ga0315282, IMG submission 203693) | Sediment microbial communities from Yellowstone Lake, YNP, Wyoming, USA - YL17G07_20 | ecosystem: Environmental > Aquatic > Freshwater > Lake > Sediment | place: USA: Wyoming | collected... | reverse complement strand
GCCAGCCTCAATGACCTCATCGGCAAGGGCCGCGCCCTTTACGAGCTGAAACGCTATCTAGAAGCCCTGGAATGCTGCGAGGCAATTCTGAGGCGGAATCCCCGGGATGCGGTCGCCTTGAAGAACAGGGGGGAATGCCTTCGGCATATTGGAGGAAATTAGGGCATCCGGTGCCCCTTCCTGATCCGTCGACTTGCATCCGTTGCAACATGATGCCCTAATCACCTCCCAATTAAAGGAGGTGACGGGAATGCGGAAGAAGGATGGAGTAGTTTTGGAAGACAATGATATGGCCACGTTTCTCTCGGGGCTTGCCAGTGACCTGAGGCGTGACGGCCTGGCTCTGACCGGGCTGGCATACGAGAACTACGGCCGAGGCGACGAGGAATTCCGCACGCTCACGGACATGACTGGCGGCCTGGATAGGATGGCGCTGATGCTGGATAAGGCGGGAGCCAGCCTGTGCGAAAGCTGCAGGACGAAGCCGGTTGTGGAGCGGCTCATACTCGGGAAAGGCGGAATGACAGCGGGCATGGAAGTAAGGACCGGCAGGAAGCGCCAGCGCTAAGGGTTCAGTCCCCAAACAGGTCCCTTATGCCGACCTCGAGCGCGGCGGCCACCTTCTCCAGCGTGCGCACGGTGGGGGACTTCTTGCAGCGTAGCACGGCTGAGAGGTAGCTCTTGCTGATATCGGCCTCGAAGGCCACCTTTTCAGCAGTAGTCATACGCTCCTTAATTAGCGCTTTAAGGCGCTGACTGAGGCGCTTCCCGGCGTTCACGCGTTGAAGATAACAGCGAAGCCGTGTATGGTAGTGCTCTCTAGAGCACTATATGAAAGCCATATTCGCAATTAGCGAGCATTTGGGGTGGGGGACCGGTGGTGGTAGCAGGCCGGTTTAAATCGTACAGCAGTGAGTAACACACTCTACTATGGCGACAACCTGGACGTCCTTCGCCACGAGGTCAAGTCGGAAAGCGCCGACCTTATATACCTGGACCCGCCTTTCAACAGCGGCCAGGACTACAACGTCATATACAAGGACAAGACCGGCAAGAGCTCGGAAACCCAAAGAATGGCATTCGAGGACACCTGGGAATGGGGAGACAAGGCGGAGGCGGCATACGAGGAGACGGTGAGGGGCGGCGGGAAGGCCGGGCTGGCGCTGGAGGCGCTCTTCAGGATTCTTGGAACGAACGATTTGATGGCGTACTTGTGCATGATGGCCCCGCGCCTGGTTGAATTGCAGCGCGTCCTCAAGCCGACCGGCAGCATATACCTCCACTGCGATCCCACCGCCAGCCATTACCTCAAGGTGCTTATGGACGCGATTTTCGGCGGGGAGAACTTCCGGAACGAGGTCATTTGGAAGCGGACGAGCGCGCACAATGACCCCACCCGTTACGGCGCAAACATCGACATTCTTCTTTTCTACGCCAAATCAGGCAAATACACCTGGAACAAGGTCTACCTCCCGCACGAACCGGCCTATGTGGAGTGGTTCAGGAATCGTGACTCGGACGGGCGGCGATGGGCGGATGACAATCTCACCGCCAAGGGCCTGTCGGGAGGAGGCTACAAATATCGGTATAAGGGGGTGACGTCGCTCTGGCGCTGCCCCGTGGGGACCATGAAACGGCTCGATGCGGAGGGGAGGCTGCACTTCACGAGGGCGGGCGGAATCCGGCTGAAGCGCTATCTAGACGAGAACAAGGGGGCGCCTCTCCAGGCGGTCTGGGACGACATCCCGCCGATAAATTCCCAGGCGCAGGAACGGCTCGGCTATCCCACCCAGAAGCCTGCGGCGCTCCTGGAGCGGATATTGACCGTTTCGTCGAACGAGGGCGATACGGTGCTTGACCCGTTCTGCGGCTGTGGCACGACGGTGGCGGTCGCCCAGAAAATGAAGCGGCGCTGGATTGGCATAGACATAACGTATTTGGCGCTGGCGGTCATAGAGAACCGGCTAAGGACGCAGCTCAAGCTCAGGCGCGGTGCCGAGAAGCCATGGACGGTCGGCGGCGTCCCGAGGGAGCCGGAGGCCCTGTTGCGCCTCGCCCATGAGAACGCCTATGGCTTCCAGGACTGCATCATGTACTACCTGAAGGGGCGGCCTCTGAAGGATGAGGAGCGCAAGCGGGGCGGTGACGAGGGGATAGACGGAGAGCTGGTTTTCTTTGAGGGGAAGGGAATGAAGACGAGCAACCGGCGGGTCATTGTGTCCGTGAAGAGCGGGGAGCACGCCAATCCGGCGTGGGTGCGGGACCTCCGGGGCGTCCTGGACCGGGAGCAGTCACGCGGAGCGGTAATCGGCTGCCTGGTCACGGCCACGCCGCCCACCGAGGGCATGAAAGCGGAAGCGGCCAAGGCAGGCTATTACAAGTCACCCACATGGGGGAACGCGGGACCCTACCCGCGGATTCAGATTGTGAGCGCCGGGGAACTGCTCGATGCTCTCCGGCACGGGCATCACCCCGTGAAATATCCGGCCCACGCGGACGTCACATGGCCGGAAGCCATGAGGGAACCGGAGGACGTCGGCGAACAGCTCGAAGTTGGCCTCTAGCCCGGCAGTTGCAAGGCAGTATAAGGAATTGTTTATAAGCTGATGGCGGACCTTTTATCACAAATTGCTTGGGTACTCAGGCGACTAGGGTATGTCACGCCAGGTTAGCGTTCGGTGTGCCCCTGGAAAGCCGAGTCTTTTGTAAGAACAGGAATTCGTCTTAAGTCTTTTCCTCGCCTCTCCTCTCGGAGGATATGTCGCATTGGGGTGGTCATGTAGGTGGCAGTTTTGATGGTAGCGTTATCAAGATGTCCGTATTTCTTGGAAGTGGCTGAGAGGATACCGAGGGCAACATCGCTAAGTGCGACCGAAAAGCGTGGCGACGGACCAAGTCTGACTACTGGAGAACCTGCAACGAAGAAGGTTTTCACCTCGTAGTTCTCCATCTGTGCTAGAGCTTTCCGGAGTGCGGGTGGCCAGGGTCCCTCGGTTTGTCGAAGATAGACTTCGCCGGTGATTGTGTGGCCCACTTGGCAAAAAGAGAGGTAGTCCGAAAGATAAAGCAGTTTTGTCATCTTGAAATATGTGACCTGGCGGAGGGTCTGGAGAATCCCAAGAATAAGTTGCTGGAATGGGGAGGCCTTAGCAGGATCGAGAGTATGTGCTATCGGTGATGTCCGGCGGGCCGTTTTCGAGATCCCGGCTACCGGGGAACATAGTTTTGCGAGTTTAATAAAATCTGCCCTTTGCTTGGCGAGGGATCGGTGGAGGCGGGCTCGGGGACCGGGGTGGTAGAGAGGTACGAGCAGCCTGCCAAGCCATGGAGTCGGGCGACTAACATCGGTTGACAAGGAAAGACTGTGGGGAGCGAGTAGGCCGACAGCATTAAGAGCGACGGCACCGAGGGTAACGATGACATCCGGATTAACAAGCTCGATGGTCATTTCAAGGTAAGCTGAGCAGTTAGCGATTTCATCGTTGCTAGGAGTGCCATTGTTGCCATCTTCCTCTCTTGGATTGCAGAGAATAGCATTGGTGACGAAAACATCGTTTCGCCGCCAGCCGACGCTGGTCAGGAGTCGCTCGAAATTATCGCCCGATCTGTCTCCAAAGAGTGGGATTCCTGTCCGGTCCGCGCCAAGACGTCCCGGAGCTTCGGCCACAAAGAGTATTCGGGATTCGGTGATACCGTTGGCTGAGGAGAGCACTTTCGTGCGTCCCTGAAGACGCGGACAGAGCGTGCAACGATGAACGGACTGGGACAAGTCCTCGAGTCTGGTTGCTTTGGACCATGCAGCCAGGCACGGTTTAGTGAATTTGTATTCCATTACGCCATGAGACACATTGGGTCACGATGCTTGTCCAAGTCGCCGTGTTCCAGGACTTTCTGTGCCAAGCAACCCGACAAGCATTTTTCTAGTGCGCCGCAATGTTTGCATGGATCTTCGAAGTCAGTTGTCAGATAGTTCCGGATGGCTCCGAAGTACGGGGATTTATCCCAGCAATCTTTGAGGCTTGTACCGGCAAGGGATGACCAGTTAAGGGTGCCTACAAGTTCTTCGGCCTCAATTTTCTTGAATGCGTCACACGGATAGATTCGAAGATCGGGGCTGACGATGATCCGATCAATGGCCGCAGAGCACTCAGGATTGCTGTTAATCATAAGGAAATTGTAAGGTGATCCCATCCTTACATCATGTCCGTTCTTCCTCAGCCGCTCGACAATTCCGCGAAGTTCAAGATTCTGCGCCTTTGTCAGTGTTCTTCTCTTGAGGAGTTGGCCTCGTCCTTGCGGAACAAAACGCAGGATACTCAACCGAGAGACACCCCAACGACGGGCTTGCGCCGCTAAAGATTCCAGAACAAGGTAGTTATTGGAGAATGGCACGAAGTGGATTTCTGCCCTGAGGCCTGATGCTTGTGTGGCACGGATGGCCCTAATTGTCTGGGCAAAGCTTCCACGGATTCGTGTAACATTTTCATGCACTGCTGCCGAAGCACCGTAGAGGCTGAATATGACTTTATTAGGGCAATTCCTGCAAGTTCTGACCCAAGGAGACAACCTGATGTGAAGTAATTTTCTGCGTAATAGTGCCCCCATCCATGCAAAAAGAATCCGGGAAAAATCGCCAACAGACGCCCAGTCTTCTCCGATTTCATATCTAAAGCACCAGTATTAGTGGCAGTTACTACTAGGCTGGAAGGTTCAAGTGGGGGGGACAACTCCTGACTCTGGCAGTTACTCCATGCCAGCACCATCAGAAACGCCAACACCAACCGCTTTGCTGCTCCCACTCTGTGCCCTCCCCGTGCCCCGCCGGGACGACCCGGCGCGGAAGCCCTAACACCCAGGGTTGCCCAGGGTCGTCCAGGGTTGTCCAGGGCTGTCAGACCCTGACACCCGTTTTATCGTCTAATAACCACCCGTCGATCTGAATGCCGGAATGATACTTCATGGAAGTTATCAAAGAAACCGTTGAGGCCAAGAAGGTTGAATCCGACCCGAAGTTCCCGTGAGAAGCCGATTTCCCCATTGAACCGATATGGGCCCAACTCCATCTTGAGCGTGAAAACCCGGCAATTCAGTATTTTCCCGTCTCCGGCGGTAACAGAACGCTGACGTCCGCTGGACAGGTCGAAGCCCAGCGCGATGGCCTCTGACGTCCGGAAAACATTGAATGCCGCGCCGGAATCCAGGTAGGCGCTTGTTTCAACAATCCTCCCACCAATGCCATGAATCTTCAGAGGAATGACCGGAAACCAATTCCGATATTGCGGATTGAATTGATACGGGAACTCCAGCGCAGAAGCCATCTACAGCAAAAGCGGGCTGGCTAGTTCCTTTATCGTCGGCACCGGGGAAACGAAGGGCGCTTCACGGGGGGTGGCCTTGCGGGCCCTCTCTACCAATCGCGACAGTTCGCGAGGCCGCTCATTCCGGCAGACCCCGAATACGCGCCCGTCCGATATCACTATCATTTGCCCGCCATGCTTCTTCGCCAGTTCGTTAAAGTGACGGCGAAAATAGGTGAAATTCTTGCTCAACTTTGTCATAACCTGATTATACGCTGCTTTATTATCCCGCTCCAGCACAATCTGGTCCCACGGTCCAGGTCGCCGGACCCTGAGCGAGCCTTGCGAGTCGAAGGGCTGCTGGCGTTGATTGCCTGACCCACCGCACCTGGAGCAGCGGCCCAGGCCCTGGCAGGCGGAGCACTTGCCTGCCTGGACCAGCACCCACGGAACCTTTGGCGAGAGAACCCAGTTGCTCATGGTTCCAGGAAAACACGGAGAGAGAACGGGGGCAATCTACCGCTGTTACAGCCTCCAGGGAAAAGAGGGCCGTCCTACGGGAAGCCTTAGCCTAGAAGACCCACATCACACCCGTAGAAATACCTCCCCCCGAAAAGAACAGGTCCCCACCGGTAGAGTTCGAGGAGTACGGGTGAAACGAATCCCCTTTCTTGTAAACAATAGTTTTGTCAGTAACTACGGAGAAATCTTTGTTGGCCTTCATGGGAACATAGGCGAGTTGCCATTCAATCTTTGTGAACAGGTCAACATCTAGCAACTTTCCATACCAGGACTCAGGCTTCCCGGCTATTGCCCGTGCCAGCGGGTAGGAAACGCTTAGTTCGTACTTAACCGTTCCTCCAACTCCATCAGCCAACCCGTTTGGGCCATCGTCGTTGTTGCCGAGGTTTGACGTGAAGTAAGCCCACGCCGGTCCGGCTGAGAGTGCCCAACCCAGCTTGCCAACGCTAAGTGCAGTTGGGTACTGTTTGAAATACGAAACGAGGATTCCACCGTAAATGTAACCGGGCATGTCGCTTGGGAGGTTTCCTGGTGCAGACTCGCCCGCCAATTCCAGCCCCAGCCCAGAAGTATCCCAAAGACGGCGTCGATAACAAAGGCTCACGCAACCTGGCATCGAGTACATGTCTTCCGTGGAGCCAGCCGTACTAAAACCTGCTGTAACAGCGAATGAGTTTCTCGAAGATTCGTACCTGTCCTTTGCTGCCTGGACTTCTTCTTCGGTTCCACCGAAAACTTGGCCAACCAGTAAGAGACTAAGAAGTGCCGTAACTACCCCTCTCGTTTTCATGCTGTTCCTCCTTGTTGCAACCCCACCCCTCCCCCAGACTTTAGCACACGGACCTTTGTGCCCTCCTCGTGCCCTCACCCAGGGTTCTCCCGGGTCATCCGGGGTTCTCCAGGGTTGTCAGGCCTCTGACACTGTTTTACAGATACCGAAGAGATCCCTTCGACTCGCCCCGTATCGTGCGTTTCGCACTGATACGGGGCTCGCTCAGGGGCATTTTCATTGCGCGCCAAAAGCGCGCGATGAAAATGCCGGGGAAGGGATTTGAACCCCCATGACCTTGCGGTCGGAGGATTTTGAGTCCTCTGCGTCTGCCATTCCGCCACCCCGGCTTTTATAAACCTGTCTAAATATTATCAGCACTCCCGTCACTTTGACACCTCACTTGGGCCTTTTGGTGCCACGTGGGTGCCTTTTTAAGCGGACTTTGGTGCCTTCTCACCGCAATTAGATGCAAAGCAGATGACAACCGCTGACGGACTAGGGTGCCTTGGTATTGCCGAACAAACCGGCCAGGAGGCCAACTGCGCTCCTCCCCCGTTCCGGCGACAAATGGGCATACCTCTGCGTCATCGCCAGCGTCTTATGGCCAAGCAGTTCCTTTACAACCAAGATATCCACGCCGTTGCTCACGAGATGGCTGGCACAGGTATGCCGGAGGTCATGGAAGCGGCAGCCGGTAATCCCGGCCCGGTGCAAGGCGCGCTCAAACGCCTCGCGTAGGTCACGGTATGGATTGCCATTCCGGTTCCTGAATACGAAGTCCTCTGGGTCCGGGGAGCCACGGGAACAGGCGCTAATGGCATTCCTGACCGCCTCGTTCATGGGAACCAGCCTCCCCTGTCCGTTCTTGGAGGTCTCGATTCGTACGAGGTTGTTGGCCGTGTCTATGTGCTTCCAACGCAGGGCCAGTATTTCCCCCTTGCGCATTCCGGTATTTAAAGCCACGATGACGACCGCCTTAATGTCGCTCGGTGAATCTTCGCAAGCCTTGAGAAGGGCCTCTATTTCCCCTAACCCCAGCCATCTGGTCCTGCCGTCGTTTACCTTGAGGAAGTCAATTCGAGTGACGGGATTCGCCGCCGCCTTGCCCCACCGGATCGCCTTGTTGAAGAAGGCTTTCAGGATAGCGAGTTCGTAGTTGACCTGCCGGGGAGTAACCGGCTTGTCCGAGTGGTGCCGGAACTCCTTGAGGCGTTTGGTCTTGTAGCGCTCCACCATTTCCGTTGTTATTTCACTTAGCAGCTTGCCCTTGAATTCCACCGCAAAGCGGCTCAGGAACATGGCATCCCTGGCCCATGACCGCTTGTGGACCTTGGCCCAGTCCAAATATGCCGGGATGAAGTCCTCTATGGTTATCCGGACCTCTTTCTTGACCTCGAATACGCCCTTTTCCCTGAAATCGGTCCTTATCTTGGCCAGGAGCGCCTCTGCTTCGGACTTGGTGTCGGCGGCAGGGCGGCGGACCCGATGGCCGGTATGGGGATCTTTGTAGTCTAGCCACCAGCCGCGGCGTATCCTGTTCCTGAAGACCCGGCCTATCACCGTAAGGTTCATCGGTCCCCATGAGGGCGGGAATACAGCTTAAAGTCAAGGCGGGCAAAGCTCCCGAGAGATCTTAAACAGCCCATCCCAGGCGGGGCTAGTTGAAAGCGGCCACACCGGCCCAGTAAAGTGTCCCCCCCATGTGGATCGCATACCGTGAGATCGCCCGGCAGTACGACCGGCTCCCCCTCCGGCAGGAGCGCCAACTAATCGCCAAGGCCCAACGCGGTTCAACCAAGAGCGCCGAGGAGGTCGTGATGCGTCACGTCGGTTTCGTCATGTACCGATTGCACCAGATTGTCTATCCGAGCGTCCTTTGGCGGCTTGGCGACGATCTCCTCGCCGACGCCGTTCTGATGCTGTACGAGAAAGTGAAGACATACGACCTCCGGTACCGGGACCGGCACGGACGGCGTAAGCCCGTAAAGTTTGTATCCTACGTCTGGAAACGAGTTGACGGTTTCATCATCGATTCACTTAACCGGGAGCGCCGCTACATCGCAGTTACGGACATGGAGCTGGAAAGAGTCAGCCCGGACTTCCTTCAGCCTTAACGAACCTTTCCACTACTGATCCCCAATCTGTGTTCGGCTGTGCTTACCTACCATGTCAAGTAAGGATGTTACAAGAATATATGGTTCCCAATTTATGGCACGGTAAATATCCTTAGAGATAATACGATAAACTAGAAGCACCATCATGATAATCAGGAATGCAGGAATCAGAATATGGAGGGTCTAATCGGCGAACCAACGGTAATAACTGGAGGTTCTTTCCAGGATGTCTGGAAGCTTGCGGTTCAGGCCCTCGGCGATAATTCCTGGTCACTTCGCAACCTCATTGTGCACATAGCTAATACAACCGCATTAGATGGCAAGTTCCATAACGCAATATGCGCTTACGCCCGCAGGAATCATATACTACCTCCAAAGGATGTCGCTTATACGATCTTCCCCCATAAACTCTACGAAAGAATGCGATCGGCGTCCCGCCTCTATGAAGCCTACAACAGGATAGGTGGTCTGTATTCTCGTACCCAGCACCGAGCTCACAGGTGGGGAACATATTTCGGCCGTATGACGCAATACGAACGGGGTCCGCATCCGGTAAATCAGATCGACCGGATTGTAAAGGCTATTCGTGAGCGGGGATCCACGCACAAGGCGGCATACACTATTATCATTCAGCACCCCGGAGGTGAAACCGTCCAACCACTCGGAGGCCCCTGCTTGAACTACATTGCGGTTCAGCTCGAGAAGCAAAAGCGACGAGTTCTCGGGCTTCTGGCTGTCTACCGGAATCATGATTTTCTTGAACGCGCCTATGGCAATTACTGGGGTCTTTGCAACCTCCTTTCCTTCCTGGCCAAGGAAACCAAGTCTGACCGCGGTCCGCTGACCTGCGTTTCCTCCCGTCGTATGTTGACAAACATCGAACCTCCCTGAAGGCTTTATTGGAAATCCTGTGATTGTCCCCCATCGCCCACCATTCTCGCTTAGGCAATTGAAGCTTGAGGTTACCCATTCCTGCCCGCTTAACTGTCTCCACTGTTCCAGTGATGCCAGTGCGCAATGCACTCGCGAAATGACGGCCGCCAACTGTAAAAGGATACTTGGAGAAGCAATCGCCCTAGGAATTACCGAGGTCGCGTTTTCCGGGGGCGAACCACTTATATGGCCTTCACTCGAAGAGATCATTGGAAATGTCCAGCCTGCGAAACTACAAGTACATATCTATACTTCGGGAAACGTGCCCGATGTGGCGCGACGCATGAGTAACTTGCGCCGGCTAGGAGTGGAAAGTCGGCAGCGTCCCAGTTCTTCACAATCCTCTTCAAATGGCGGTATGGATCAAAAATGGAAAATCTACAATGGTATTGGGACAATGCTTTTCCTCGGTGGCTGGCTTTATGACATTTATTTCACACCTAGCGCTGTTGCCCGGCGAAACAGTGGTATCAAGTCGGAACGGGCGACGGCCTTTGAGTTGCCTCCCCGTGTCCGTCGATTCTTTTGGGACCCTGAACAGACGTCTGTTTCTGTCCCGGGTTGTACACTAAGTGCATTTTTCAACGGCGCGTTTCCGTTGCGGAAGGACATCGTGCAGGGTGCACGCATTGAGGGTGGGCCTGAGATCAGAATAAGACGTCTCTTTCTTTCAATGATTTGGTACAAGGAAAGGAGCTCTGACTTTATTAATCCGAACCACTATGAAGGTGATTTTTATACTACCGTTGAAAGTACTTCTGTGGGTGTGGCTATCACGAAAATATCGGAAGTCTTGCTAATCGCAAGCGTGGGAAAACAAGGCCTCGTTTTCCCTTTTAGCCAATACAGCGCATTTGGGGGGGAGCGCTATGCAATAGAGGCAAGACATGCATCTTTGGGAGTTGAGGTGTCGTACTGGCATTTAAGAAAGACCGAATCGTCGCAATCCGCTCCAAGCTATGTGGCGCTAGCACTTAAGTATCGACTCGAACCGTTTGTGCCATGAAATAACTTCCCCTCGGTACCCTCTCCGTGTTTTCCTGGAACCATGAGCAACCCTTCAACTCGCTTACTTATGCTCGGGTATTGCAAGGCACTATATTTCGGGCTTGGATGACGCTCGCTCAGGGGAATCCCGGGTTCCCAGTTCGACTATGAGCTCAGGGCTCCCCGTTCGACTGCGAGTTCACGGCGCGCAAAGCTTGCATGGGTCGTCTCGCCGAAGGTTCCGTGGGTACTGGTCAAGGCAGGTAAGTGTTCTGCGTGCCAGCCCTTCGACTGGGAGCTCAGGGTCCGGGCTGGGCCGTTGTGCTAGGTGTGGCGGGTCAGGGAAGCAGCGCCAGCAGCCCTTCGACTCGCAAGGCTCGCTCAGGGTCCGGCGACCTGGATCGTGGGACTGGGCGGAGGGGGACAGAGCTGAACGATTGACATGATAGATCAAGCCCTTAAGCGGCGCGCAGTTTTAACCGCTGATATATAATGGCGCAATCATGGAGATTGCATGAAAATCGTCAGGGACGCCATCACCAATGCGGAATTGAAAACCATGGCCGAGGCGATGTTCGGGGACATGGTGAAGGCTGTCGCAGACATTGACAGGGGGATTTTGGCGGTAGATGCCGAGCTTCATTCCGACCTGGAGGCTTGCCTGATCAAGGACGGGTCGAAACAGAGTGGATTATGGGGGATTAACCTGTACCCTGAGAAGCGGACCGGGGATTTCATTGAATATGATTCCCTGATAAATATTCGACCATCGGCCGGCAACCGGAGCCGGGGAGTCGAGGATGCGGAGATTCGGCGAAAGATTGCTGATTTGGTCGGGAAGCTGGTGGGCAAATGAGCGTTCGCCATCCCGAACTGGCGGCGGGCCGGTGGACAACGATGCCATTTATCTCGCAAATGGCCAATGTTGGCAGCGAGGTGGAAAGGGCCCTGAAGCGCCGGGAATCCGGGGAAGTAAAGAGCTGCATGCTTGCTTTCGATCGGGCCATAGAATTGCTGGAATTGACCATAGCGGACGAGAGGAATAGGGACCGGGTTGGGGAACTGGCAAGGGCCAGGGAAGTGCTGGCCGATAACCTTGCCGGAGAAAATACATACAGGACGACCGACGAGTTCTGGAGGAAATATTTCGGCGCTTTTGCCTGGGCTGCCCGCTGGAAAACCTGAGTAGTCTGTTTTAATTAGTGGGGGTGTTATCGTAGTTCTGTAAATCGGGTGTCAGATAACTTCCTGTGATTTGAGGCGGGGGATTCTTGGAGACAAAGGCTAGATGGTTAATTCGCGGACGGTGGCTTTGGCCGGCAGTTTCAACGGGGACGGCTCAAGATACAGGGCGATGGCTTCCTGGATATTCTTTTGCGCTTCTTCCTCGGTGTCCCCGCAACTGGTGCAACCCGCCAATTCCGGGCAATACGCCGCGTAGGACCTGGTTTCAGCGTCATATTCGATGACAACCCTTATGTGCATGTTTATTCCTCATCACAAGTATATCAGGAACAGATTGTAAATGAAACGGAAGCGGCTGGACGGATTGCGGAATATTTGCTATCTTCAAAATGAAATGACCACAATGCAGGCAACAATAGAGGTATTTGCGACGGCAATCAACTCCCTGCCCAGGCAACTTCGGAAGGGGCTGGTAGAACGCCTTTTGTCCGACTCCGAAAACAGGGAAGACCTGATTGATGTTGCCCGCTGGCTTGAAAGGAAATCGGAACCATCCATCCCCTATGCGAAGGCCAGAAAACACCTCAGGAGAAACGGTCGGATTTGAAATACCGCCTTTACATCAAGCCGTCAGCACTGAAAGAACTGAAAAACCTCCCCCGCAAGGAACAAACAAAAGCAGATAAGCGGATAATGGCGTTGGCAGAAAACCCGCGACCGGCCACCGCCACGCGCCTCAAGGGACATCCTCTTATGCGGATACGAATCGGTGATTACCGGATTGTTTACGAAATAAACGATGCAGTCAAAAGCATCCAGGTAGTAACAGTCGGGCATCGCAGTAACATTTACAGGAAAATCTAAGACACGGGGAGCGGGATGCTATTGGAATGTCGACATTCTCGCACCGCACCGAAGGAATTATCGGTGTTATCGTAGTTCTGTGAAGCGGGTGTCAGGGGCTGACAACCCTGGATGACCCTGGGCAACCCTGAACTAGCAGATGGGTCAGAGCTGTACATTCAACATTTCAGTAAGGAAATAGGGGGACATTGGTGGAGTATTGAGATATAATCGATTCAATCATGACGATGAAATATACGGTGGTTTTGGACAGGGAAGAGGACGGCCGGTATATCGCCAGCGTTCCGGGGGTACCGGGGTGTCATGCTTACGGCAGGACATCCGCACAGGCAGTCCGTCGCGTTAAATCCGCCCTTGCCTTCTATATCAAGGAGATTATCGAAGAAGGGGAGAAAATCCCTTCCCAACCCAAGCCGGTAACGGTTGAAGTAAGCCTGGCGCTGTGAAGCCGGGTGCCCTGCCGTCCGTAAAGGCACGCAGGCTTCTCCGGGCGCTCATCAAATGCGGATTCGATGTAACAAGGACCGATGGGAGTCACCGTTTCCTGCGGCACTCCGACGGCCGTACCCTCCTGTTCACTTTCCATGATCGGGAAACAGTTGGTCCGCGGATGCTGTCACGGGTTCTGAAGGATGCCAGGATAACTCCGGAGAAATTATCCGAGGAGTTGTAGGAGCGGAGGGGGCAGAGTTTCTCATTTGACATCTAAATGCGGAGAAAGGGGAAAGTGTTATCGTGGGCATCTGGATTGGACATCATGCGCGGACGGATACCGGTAAGGGCAGCAGGAGAGGACATATGGGAAAGGAAAAAGGACCGCAATTAAAGGTCGAGGGGATTGAGCGGCAGATGCGACGGTCATACGACCGCGTTGCGCCGATTTATTACCGGGGCTGGCCGCTTGGCAAGTTGATGTCATGGAAGGCGTCATGGCAGACGCGGCTAGTCCACTCACGGTTCGCATGCCGCCTGCCGCGGGGAGGCCGGGTCCTGGATTTGGGGTGCGGGGTGGGGGTCTGGCTAAAGCGGTTTCAGGTGGACGGCTTCCATGTGGCGGGCATCGATCAATCGCCGAAGATGGTGGCATATACCCGGAGGCGCATTCCGCAAGCAGACGTATTCTGTCGGAACATGGTCAATCCGGGTTTCCGCTCGGGCAGTTTCGACGGGATTATCAGCCTGTTCGCAATAATCCATGTTCCGCAAGTCAAACAGCTGGAAGTCTTCCGGCACATGTATCGCCTCCTCGTTCCGGGGGGACATTTCCTTATAAATATCGGCGCCGGGGGAGGTCCGCCGGGGTACCAAGCGCGCGCATTAAGGCCACCAATCCCGAACAAATGAAATATACGATGGTCCTGGATAGAGAGGAAGATTGCCGTCGGGCCCGGAAAGCACATGGGCCATTCCCGCAAGCAGCCCCATTAGGGCAATCAGCATGGCGTAATAATACATGATTAGAGGGGGCAACGCGGCTTTTTTCCCAGCGTATTCAAGACGTTGCGGGACCAATATAATGGGGTGGCAAGCAACAATCTTGTTGTCGTGCGGAGGTCGAAAATGATACGTGGTGGCACCTTGTTCATCGTCGGGGTGGCGCTAATGGCGGGAGCGGCGGCGTATGCAGAGACCGCGCTGGTGCTGGAGCCGCCCGTAACAGAGGGGCGGCCGAAAATCGGGGCGCATGAGGCGGTCCTGGTGAACGGAAGGAAGGTGACGCCCGCCGGGAAGTCCGTCTTTACCCGTTCATATGGCTGGTGCATGGCCGTGAGCAGGGACGAGTCCCGCGCGGTCGTCCTCGGGACATGGTCGCTGGACATAATCAGCCTTCGCAGGACGCTGGCGGTGAAACAGGTCCCCCCCGACGGGGGGAAGTGCCCGGAGTGGCTCGCCTGGGGCACCTACCGGGGGTGCGCGCTTTCCGCCGACGGGCGGCGGCTCTATTTGGGGGAGGCGGAGAACGGAAGCGTCGCCATTGCCGACCTGACGACGGGCAAGCGGCTGGGAACCGTCGCGCTCAACGCGACCGGTTACACGGACAGTTTCGCGGGAGATTTTGCGTTGTCCGCCGACGAGCGGACGCTGGCCGTCCTCGACAAAGACAACTTCCGGCTCGCTGTCGTCGACGTGCCCTCGAGGCAGGTAGTCAGGTCGGTCCGGGTGGGCCGCCAGCCGTTCGCGGTGCGGCTGTCCGCCGACGGGAAATACGCCTGGGTCTGCAACGTGGGCATGTTCGACTACCCGCTGATTCCCGGAGTGAGGGAGGACAACCGGGAGAAGTCCGGCATCGTGTTCCCCGCCTACGGAATCCCGTCTCGGGAGGCCGAGAACGGCGCCGAGGCGGAGGGGGTCAGGGTTCCCGGCCTGGGGAGCCCTAACCATCCGGATGCCATGTCTGTCTTCAAGGTGAACCTGGCGACCGGCGAGGTGGAGGCGAAGGTGAAGACCGGCTGGCTGGTCGGCGCCGACCGCGACGGTATTGCGACGGTCGGCGGGGCCAGCCCCGCTTCCGTCGCGATAGGGAAGGCGGCCGTCTATGCCGCCAACGCCACGAACGACTCGATTTCCGTGATTGACGCGGCCTCGGGCCGCGTCGTCGCGGAGGTGCCCCTGCCAGTGCCGGGGATGGAGAAACTCCGCGGCGTGCTCCCCGTCGGGCTCGCGCTTTCTCCCGACGAATCGCGGCTTTACGCGGCCTGCGCGGGGCTCAACGCCGTGGCCGTAATCGACCCGGCCGCCCGGACCCTGCTGGGTTACATCCCTGCGGCCTGGTTCTGCACGAACGTGGCGGTGTCCCGCGACGGCCGGCGGCTCTTCGTGTCGAGCGCCAAGGGGCTGGGTTCCGGCCCCAACGGCGGCAAGGGGTTCAAGGACCCCGCCCGCGGCGCCCACCCCGGCTACATCATGCGGGGGCTGTTCCAGGTCGTGCCTGTACCGGACCCGGCGGACCTCGCGAAAATGACCCGACAGGTCTTCGAGAACACCATGCGCGCCACGCCCGTCCTGGACGACGGCGCCAATCCGCTCCCGCCCGCCAGCGGGCTCCGGAAAAGCCCCATCCGGCACGTCGTCTTCATCGTCAAGGAAAACCGGACCTTCGACCAGGTTTTCGGCCAGCGCAAGGGGTCAAGGGGGGATTCGACCCTCGCCACGCTCGGCCTCCGGCGAAAGATATCGACTGGAAAGAAGACCCCGCCGCTTGTGGTGGATGTCTCGCCGAACCACCACGCGCTGGCGGACCGGTTCGCCATCAGCGACAACTTCCACTGCGATTCCGACCAGTCGAATACCGGCCACCGGTGGGTCGCGGGGGTGTATCCCAACGAGTGGGTGGAGGTCAACGCGCGCTCCTACGAGGAGGAGAAGATATTCAGCGCCGCTCCGGGACGCCGCTATGTCGCCGGGTCGAGCGCCGCGGTATTCCCCGAGGACTACAACGAGGCGGGCGCGCTGTGGGAGCACCTCGCCCGGCACAAGGTTCCCTTCAGGAATTTCGGGTTCGGAATCGAACTGCCCGCCGCTCTGGAGGAGCAGTTCTGCCGCGAGACCGGCGTCCGGATGGGGGTGAGCTTCCCGCTGCCCAAGCCGCTATACGACAACACCTCGCGCACCTATCCCACCTACAACATGGCGATACCCGACCAGTACCGGGCGGACATGTTCGAGGCGGAGCTGGCCGACCGCTGGGAGAGCGGCCGCGAGGAATTCCCGGCCCTGGGCACCATGGTTCTGCCGCAGGACCACCTCACCGACGCGCATCCGGCCGATGGCTACCCCTACGAGGAGTCCTACATGGCGGACAACGACCTGGCGCTGGGCCGGGTGGTTCAGCGGCTCTCGCATTCCCGCTGGTGGAAGGACATGCTGATAATCGTAGCGGAGGACGACCCGCAGGGGGGCCGGGACCACCTCGAGGCCCACCGGTCCGTGCTGATGTTCATCTCTCCCTGGGTCCGTCGGGGATACGTTTCCTCCACGCTCGCCGATTTTGGGTCGGTGATGAAGATGATTTTCACGGTTCTCGGCCTGCCCCCGCTAAACCAGTTTGACGCGTCGGCGTCGCTGCCGAACGACGCCTTCTTATCATTGCCGGATTTCGCCCCCTATTCCGCGCTGGTGCCGGACAAGCGGCTCTTTGACCCGGACTTGGCGTTCAAGCCGTTCGACCGGCGGTTCAACTGGAAGGGAATCGGCGAATCGCCGGTGATGGACGATCCGAAGGACATGAAGAAGGGATTTGAGAAACGCTGACCGGACCGCCGTGCCGGGCGCGGATTCGGGCGGGCAAAAAGCCCATGTAAATTGGGGGCGGGAAAAGGTTTTTTCCATTGACAGGGGGGGCGGGCCGATTTAGCATAAATCCTGCCGATTGGAGAGTGCGGGAACCATTATTCAAGGAGGGTTGTGATGGCGAAATACGCGATTGGCATCGATTACGGGACTGAATCTGGACGGGCCGTGCTCGTCGACGTGGCCACCGGGCGCGAGGCGGCCACCGCGGTGCACAAGTACAGGGACGGGGTCATCGACCGGACGCTTCCCGGGACAAACATAAAGCTCGGCCACGATTTTGCCCTACAGAATCCCGCCGACTACCTCGCGGTCCTCAAGCACACCATTCCCGCCGTCCTCAAGGCGGCGCACGTGAAGCCGGAGGCCGTCATCGGCGTCGGGACGGACTTCACGGCGTGCACGATGCTCCCCATCGACGCTAAGGGGACGCCGCTCTGCATGCTCCCCAAGTGGAGGAAGAATCCGCACGCGTGGGTGAAGCTCTGGAAGCACCACGCGGCCCAATACGAGGCGGACAAGCTGAACAGGATTGCCGGGGAGCGCAACGAGCCCTGGCTCCCGCTATACGGCGGGAAGATTTCCTCGGAATGGATGATGCCCAAAATCATGCAGATCCACGACGAGGCCCCCGAGGTATACGCGGCGGCGGCCCGGTTCCTCGAGGCGGCGGACTGGATTGTGCTCCAGCTGACGGGACAGGAAAGGCGCAACTCGTGCACCGCCGGATACAAGGCGATCTGGCACAAGCGCAACGGCTACCCCTCGAAGGACTTCTTCAAGGCGCTGGCGCCCGGAATGGAGAACCTCATCGAGGAGAAGATGTCGACGGAGATTCACCCGCTGGGCGGAAAGGCCGGCGAGATAACCAGGGCTGCGGCAAAGCTCACGGGGCTCCGCGAGGGAACCGCGGTCTCCATCGGCAACGTGGACGCGCACGTGGCGGTCCCGGCGGCGGGCATCGCCGAGCCGGGGAAGATGCTGATGATAATGGGCACCTCCATCTGCCACATGGTCCTGGGGACCAAGGAAGAGGTGGTTCCGGGCATGTGCGGGGTCGTCGAGGACGGCATCCTCCCGGGATTCCAGGGATACGAGGCGGGGCAGTCCTGCGTGGGCGACCACTTCGCGTGGTTCACGAAGAACTGCGTGCCGGAGGCCTACGAGGCCGAGGCGCGCAAGCGGAAGATTTCCATCCACGACCTCCTCGTCGAGAAGGCCTCCAAGCTGGACGTGGGGGAGAGCGGCCTGCTGGCGCTCGACTGGTGGAACGGCAACCGCTCCATCCTGGTCGACGTGGACCTGACCGGGATGATGATGGGAATGACCCTGCTGACCAGGCCGGAGGAGATGTACCGCGCGCTAATCGAGGCGACCGCCTACGGGACCTACATCATCGTGGACAACTTCGACAAGCACGGCGTGCCGGTGAACGAGCTCTACGCCTGCGGCGGGCTCCCGGAGCGCAACGAGTTCCTGATGCAGATATACGCCGACGTGACCGGGCGGCCCATCAAGGTGGCGCGCTCGGCGCAGACCCCCGCGCTCGGCTCGGCGATGTTCGGGGCCGTGGCCGCCGGGGCGGCCCGCGGCGGATACGACACCATATTCGACGCGGTGCCGAAGATGGGCGGGATAAAGAAGAAGATGTTCACGCCCCGCCAGCGCGAGCACGATCTGTACGCGAAACTGTTCGCGGAATACGTGAAACTGCACGACCACTTCGGGCGGGGGGCCAACGACGTCATGAAGAGGCTCAAGGCCTTCAAGGCCGGGGTCGCGGAGAAATAACATGGCTAAACCGGCGAAGGGAGCACTGAAAGGGCTGAAGGCGGAGGTCTGCCGGCTCAACCAAGAACTACCCAAACAGGGGCTGGTCACTTGGACCTCGGGCAACGTAAGCGCGCGCGACCCCAGGACGGGGCTGGTGGTCATCAAGCCGTCCGGGGTCATGTTCGAGGATTTGAAGCCCGAGGACATGGTCGTGCTGGACCTTGATGGCAACGTGGTGGAGGGGAAGCGGAAGCCCTCAGTGGACGCGCCCACGCACCTGTATGTCTACCGGGCCCGTCAGGACGTAAACGGCGTGGTGCACACGCATTCGGAATTCACCACTGCCTTCGCGGCGCTGGGCCAGGGGATTCCCTGTTACCTCACGGCGATGGCCGACGAGTTCGGCGGTCCCATACCGTGCGCCCCCTACGCGCGCATTGGCGGCGAGGAAATCGGGGAGTTCATCGTGAAATACATCGGGGAGTCGCCGTCCATCCTGATGAAGAACCACGGGGTGTTCACCGTGGGAGCGACGGCCGAGGCCGCCGTTAAGGCCGCCGTGATGACGGAGGACGTCGCGAGGACGGTGCACCACGCGCTTTCGCTCGGACAGCCGGACGTGATTCCGGCCGACGAAGTCGAGCGGGCGCACCGGCGTTACGTCGAGAAATACGGCCAGAAGGGCCCGAAAACCTCAAAGGTGGACAAGAGCATATGAGATTCGACCGCATAGCGCAATTGGACGAGATTTCGGAGAAGAGGGCGCGCCTCCAGAAGCTCATGGAGGAGAACGTGCTGGACGTGGTTGTGCTCACGAAGCGCCACAACTTCGCCTGGGCGACGGGTGGCGCGGACAACCATGTCCGGCACGGCTCGGAAAACGGCGTGGCCAGCCTCCTTTTTTTCCGCGACGGCCGGCGGGCGGCGCTCACTTCGAACATCGAGGCGCCGCGCATCGAGACCGAGGAGCTGGCGGGGCTGGGTTTCGAGATGCACCAGGTCCACTGGTGGAAGCCGGAGGAGCGCGCCGAGGCGCTTTCCGGGCTGATGGGCAACGCCCGGGCGGCGTCCGATGATGGGACGCCGGGGACGAGTGAAATCGAGCCGTTCCTGCCCCCCCTGAGGATGCGGCTCACCGGCCACGAGGTGGCGAAATACCGCTGGCTGGGCCACCAGACGGGTCAGGGCATCGCGGCAGTATGCAAGAAGGTGAAGAAGGGGATGACGGAGGAGGAGATAGCCGGCTCCCTGTTCGCCGAGATGCAGAAGCGGAGCATCAAGCCCACGGTAATGCTCATCGCGGCCGACGACCGCATCATGAAATACCGCCATCCCATTCCCACGTCGCTCAAGGTCAGGCATGCGGTAATGGTGGTTGTGTGCGCACGGCGCTGGGGGCTCGTCTGCTCCGCGTCCAGATTGGTTCGTTTCGGGGCCATGCCGGCGGAGCTGAAGCGCAAGCACGAAGCCTGCGCCTACATCGACGGGGTGTTCATATCCTCCACGGTTCCCGGGGCGTCCTGGGCGGAGATATTCAAGAAGGCGCAGGCCGCCTATGCGGCCAAGGGGTTCGCCGACGAGTGGCAGTTGCACCACCAGGGCGGCCCGACGGGATACATCGAGCGCGAGTTCACCGCGAATCCGTCCACGCCGCCGGAACTGAAGGCCGAGGCCAACATGGCCGTGGCGTGGAATCCCTCAATCACCGGCACCAAGTCCGAGGATACGATAATCGTGACGCCCCGGGGGGCCGAGGTGATATCCGCGAGCCCCGGCTGGCCCATGCTCGCTATTCCCGTGGACGGCAAGAAGACCGTCCGCCGGCCCAACTGGCTCGTGAAGGGTGCTTAAGAAAACACGGAATGTCATTCAAAGTCTCGCCCTCCTCACCCCTTCGGCTCGGCCTTCGGCCTCGCTCAGGGCATGCCTTCCCTCTCCTCCCACGTTAGGGAGAGGAGTGTGCCTGTAACAAGGGGGAAGTCCCGGAAACGCGGGAAAAGGATGGTTAGGTCCCGCCCCCCTTCTTTCGTGATGGAGCGGGAGGATTTGAGGCGCGGCGACGGGCGCAAGTTCTCCTTTTACTGGTTCAAGCGGAGGAAGCAACGGCTGTGAAGATACTCGTGACTGGTGGCGCCGGGTTCATCGGTTCGCACATTGTGGACGCCTATGTCGCGGCCGGACATTCCGTCGAGGTCGTGGACAACCTGTCCAACGGCCACCGGGAGAACCTCAATCCCAAGGCGGTGTTCCACGAGCTCGACATCACCACTCCCGGCCTGGCGGGCATTTTCGAGCGGGGCAAATTCGACATGGTGAACCACCTCGCGGCGCAGGCGTCGGTTTCCATATCGGTGAAGGACCCGGCGTTAGACGCCCGGGTGAACATCCTGGGGGCCGTCAACCTGCTGGAGAATTGCGTGAAAACGGGGGTGCGGAAGTTCATCTTCGCCTCCTCGGGCGGGACGGTTTACGGGCCCACCGACCGGCTCCCCGCCGTGGAGACCCAGCCGTTCGACGCCTCGTCCCCCTACGGCGTTTCCAAGGTCGCCACGGAACTCTACCTGCGGGTGTATTCCTCGGTCCACAAACTCAAATACACCGCCCTGCGGTACTCCAACGTTTACGGGCCGCGGCAGGACCCGCACGGCGAGGCGGGCGTGGTTGCCATCTTCAGCCGGAAGATGCTTTCCGGCGGCAAGCCGGTCATCTTCGGCGACGGCCTTTACCTGCGCGACTACGTCTATGTCGGGGACGTCGTGGACGCGAATGTCCGGGCGCTGGAGCGCGGGGACAACGACGCGTTCAACATCGGGACCGGCACACGGACGAGCACGAACGAGGTGTTTGCCGTCATCAAGGAGCTGACCGGATTCGCCGGCGCCGAGGAGCACGTTCCCGACCGTCCGGGGGACCTGCGCGATTCGTGCCTGGACTCCCGGAAAGCGGGTGAAATCCTGGGGTGGAAGCCCCGCACCTCCCTCCGGGAGGGCCTGCGCGAGACGGTGGAGTGGTTCCGCCGGGCCAAGCCCTGACATGTCGCAACTGCGCTGGCACCCCCTGCTGGGCGAGTGGGTGGCGGTGGCCTCGCACCGGCAGGTCCGGCCCATTGCGCTGGCCGGTACCAAGAAGAAGGAATCCTGCCCGTTCTGTCCGGGAGGGGCCGAGGGGCTGAACGCCCCCTACGAATTCGTTGCCTTCGAAAACAAATTCCCCTCCCTCGTTCGTGAGCCTGGCCCGGTAGGCGAAGGGAAGGCTGGTGATTTATATCACGCAGTCCCCGGCCGCGGCGTTTGCGAGGTGGTCCTGTATTCCCCCAAGCATGGTTCCACGCTGGCCGAAGAAAACCGTGAGCACATATACAAGCTGGTAGAGGTGTGGCGCGACCGCTACAGCGAAATCGGGAAACTGCCTTACATCAAGTACGTCTACGAGTTCGAGAACAAGGGAGCGGTCATCGGGGTCACGCTCAGCCACCCGCACGGGCAGATTTACGCTTTCCCCTACATCCCCCCGCGGGTCGCGCGGGAACTTTCCGAGATGGCGCGCTACCGAAGGCGCCACCATCGGTGCATGCTCTGCGACATGGTACGGGCCGAGCTCAGGGGGAAGTCGCGGCTGGTCGCGGCGACCCGCTCCTTTGCCGCCTACGTGCCGTATTTCGCCCGGTATCCCTACGAGGTCCACATCGTGTCCCGGCGGCACCTGGGAAGCCTGGCGGACATGACGGCGGGGGAACGATGGGACATGGCGGGAATGCTCAAGACCATCCTGGCCAAGTACGACAACCTGTTCGGGTTTTCCATGCCATACATCATGCTGATGCACCAGACGCCGACCGATGGAGGCCGGTACCCGGCGCACCATTTCCACGTGGAGTTCTACCCGCCGCACCGGAGCGCCGACAAGCTGAAATACCTCGCCGGGTGCGAGTCCGGCGCGGGAACCTTCATAAACGACACCATCCCGGAGGAGAAGGCGGCGGAACTCCGGAAGTCGCGCCCTTCCACAACCCGGCTGGCGCGCTAGTATTACTGCCAGTAGATGAGATCCAGGGCCAGCAACGTATTCGTTCTTCATCCGAGGTGAAACTCCCTCTCCCGGATAAGGGAGAGGGAGGTCTTGGTAGAGAGGGTGAGGGAATTGGCGAAGGACGGGAATAACACGGGACTACACAACCCTCACCCTCCCCTCTCTGGGGCGTAGGAACGCCCGCTGCTAGCGGATGTATTATTTACTGTGCGTCTTCGACGCACTAGCAGAACGCTTGCGGGAGAGGGTATGAGGCCGGATTTATTATGAGAAACAAAGTGAAAGCCAAGTCTTATATATCCAGGGCGCGTATCGCGCGGGTCCTTGGGAAACTCGCGCCCAAAATCAGGGCGTTCGGCGCGGGGAATCCCGGACTTGTGCTGGCCGGGGGCGTGGTCCGTGACGCCGTGATGGGACGCGCCAGCAAGGACGTGGACATCACGGTCGAGAAGGGTGCCGCCATGGCGGCGGGCAGGAAGTTTGCCGACAAGTCGGGGGGCGCGCTGGTGGTTCTGGGGAAGGAAAGGCTGGCGCGGGTCCATGTTGGGGATGCCGTGGTCGATTTCACGCCGTTGCGGGCGCGCACGCTGGACGGTGACCTGAAGTTGCGCGATTTCACGGTCAACGCGCTGGCCGTGCGCCTGCCCTGGGGTTCCCGGGTGGAGGTGCTTGACCCCACGGGCGGCCTCGCGGACATCCGTTCGCGGGTTGTCCGGGCGTGCGGTCCGCGGTCTTTCCGGGACGACCCCGTCCGGCTTTGGAGGGCGCACCGTGTCGCGGCCCAGCTCGGTTTCCGCCTCGAGCCGTCCACCCGGCGCCTGCTTCGGGCCGAATCCAGGCTGGCGCGGCGCTGCACCGCGGAGCGGCTCCGCGACGAGCTGTTCCGTCTTCTCTCCCTGCCCAACGCCACCGCCGCCCTGCGGGCTGCGCTGGAGTCGGGCGTCCTGCTGGCCACCTTTCCCGAGCTGGTCCCGCTGCGGCGGGTCCCCGCGCACGGGAGCGGGGCGATGGACGTCCTGGCGCACACGCTGGAGGCGCTGGGGCACCTCGAACGGACGGTCCGCGGACTCGCCGCGGCGTTCCCGCGGGAGGCGGTGGAGGCGCGCAAACACCTCGCGGAGGAGCCGGTAAAAGGGCGTTCCCGCCTCGCGCTTCTCAAGTTCGCCGTCCTGCTGCACGATATTTCAAAGCCAGAGACATATTCGAGCGGGGAAAAGGGGGTCGTCCATTTCTACGGGCACGAAACCGGGGGGGCGGCCCGGGCCGAAACGCTGATGCGCCGCAGGCTGCGCCTGGGCTGGGACGAAATCGCCATCGTAAAAAGGGTCATCACCACCCATCTTCGCCTCGGGCATCTCGCGGTGGCGGGGGAGTTCAGCGACCGGGCGGTGTTCCGGCTCCTCAAGGCGACGGGCAGCGAATTCATCGAGAACCTCCTGCACGCGCACGCCGACCGGCTGGCCACGCACCACCACAAGGCGGCCCCCGCGCGGGATGTCCACCGGACCGTATCGCGCGTGCTGGCCCTGCGCCGGAAGATCGCCTCACGCGTCCCGCGGAAGCGCCTGCTCACGGGGCACGACATAATGGCTGAATTCCGGCTGAAGCCGGGTCCGCTGGTGGGGGAACTGCTGAAAGCGGTGGAGGAGGCGGTGGCGCTCGGCGACGCCCGGACCAGGGGCGAGGCGCTCCAGGCCGCCAAGAAACACCTTCAAAAGCACAGGCAGGAAACAGGCCCGGAAAACGGCCCCGGACATGCATCCACTTGACCGGTGCCGCGGTGGAATGATATCCTGACCGCCTCATGAAAACCACTCACCTTAAGGCCGGCGATGTGCGCTATTGCTGGTACCTGGTGGATGCCAAAGACCAGGTGCTGGGAAGGCTGGCCACGCGCCTCGCGCTGATGCTCCGGGGAAAGCACCGGGTGGGATACACTCCCCATCTTCCCGAGGGCGACCACATCGTCGTCATCAACGCGGAGAAGATAAAGTTGACCGGAAAGAAGCTCCAGCAGAAATTTCTCAAGCGCTATAGCGGCTATCCGGGCGGGTTGAAGCTTATCCCGTATTCCGTATTGATGGCGAAGTATCCCGAACGGGCCCTGCGCCGGGCGGTGTGGGGAATGCTCGCGCGCAACGTTGCGGGCAGGCGGCAAATCCGCTCCCTGCGGATATACCGCGGAGCCACGCATCCGCATGTCGCCCAGCAGCTGGTCAAGGTAAACGTCATGGGGCGGAGCATCATTGTGGAGGCAAACGCAAATGGGTGACAACGAGAAGGCGGTTTCTCCGGAAGCGGCGGCGGCGGAAACGCCCGTGCCGGCCGAACCGGCTGTGGAACTGAAGAGCGTAACTGCCGAAGCGACCCATTCCGAGGGGGTCGGGCGGCGCAAGACTTCCGTGGCGCGGGTGCGCCTGAAGCCGGGCGCCGGCCGTATGACCATTAACGGCCGCGACCCCAAGGAATATTTCCGCCGCTCCCGGCTGACCGACGAGATTGCCCGGCCTTTTGCGCTCACGGGAACGACGGGGCGTTTCGATATGACCGCGGTGATTTCGGGCTCCGGGCTGGCTTCCCAGGCGGGTGCCCTGCGGCTGGCCATCGCGCGGTCGCTGGTGGCCTGGCAGGCCGATTGGCGACCCGCGCTCACCGGCGAGGGCCTGCTGACGCGGGACCCCCGTATGGTGGAAAGGAAGAAATACGGGATCAGGGGCGCGCGGCGGCGCCCGCAATGGACAAAGAGGTAGTTGTGACTGAAATCAATAATCAACTTTCCCGTTTCTGCCACTTGGGTGCGGGGGTGATAGTGACCGCGCCGAACCGGTGTTTGGTGAGGCGCAGGGCCACCCCGCCGGAGGTGGGCGGGGTGGCCCGAGCGAGCGCGAATTTAGTTCGCGCTCGCGAGGTCACGCAATAAGGGGGCGGCAGCCCCCTATTGGAGGAACATAAGGTGGGCGAGAGAACCCTGTTCACTTCCGAATCCGTAACCGAAGGGCATCCTGACAAGATTTGCGACCAGATTTCCGACGCGATACTCGACGAGGTTCTGAGGGGCGACCCGACCGGCCGCGTGGCCTGCGAGACCGCCGTCACCACCGGCACCGTCTTCATCGCCGGGGAGATAACGACCAGGGTGCATTTGGACATCCCCCAGATAGCGCGCGCGGTCGTCAAGGACATCGGATACACCGACGCCCGCATGGGCTTCGACTACGAGACCTGCGGAATCATCGTGGCGGTCCAGCGGCAGTCACCGGACATCGCCATGGGTGTTGACCGCGGGGGCGCGGGCGACCAGGGGATGATGTTCGGCTACGCCACCAACGAGACCAAGGAGATGATGCCGATGCCCATCATGCTGGCGCACCGGCTGACCAAGCGGCTGGCGGAGGTGCGCAAGAAGGGCATCCTGAAGTTTGTCCGCCCGGACGGGAAGTCGCAGGTGACGGTTGAATACGAGGACGGCAGGCCGGTCCGCGTGGAAGCCGTCGTTATTTCCACCCAGCACGACCCCATCCCGCAGTCGAAAATCCGGAAGGCCATCCTCCGCGAGGTCATCAAGAAGGTGATTCCCGCGAACCTGATGGACAAGAAGACCAAGATATTCATAAACCCGACGGGAAGCTTCGTGGTCGGGGGGCCGCACGGAGACTCCGGGCTCACCGGCCGCAAGATAATCCAGGACACCTACGGCGGTCTCGGACGCCACGGCGGCGGGGCTTTCTCCGGCAAGGACCCCAGCAAGGTGGACCGCTCGGCGGCCTACGCGGTGCGCCACGTGGCCAAGAACGTGGTGGCCGCGGGACTGGCCGACCGCGTAGAAATCCAGGTCGCCTACGCCATCGGCGTCGCGGAGCCGGTATCCATCGCCGTGGACACTTTCGGTACGGAGAAGGTGCCGCCCTCGCTAATCATGAAGCTCATCCGGGACAACTTCGACCTGCGCCCGCTTTCCATCATCAAATACCTGAAACTGCGCCGTCCCATCTACCGCAAGACCGTTAATTACGGCCACTTCGGGCGCACCGACCCGGCGTTCACGTGGGAGAGGACCGAGAAGGCCGCGGCGCTCCGCCGGGCCGCGGGACTGTAATGGCGCGGCCGTCCGGCATGCTTCCCAGCGCGATTAAGGACCATTCCCTTGCGCGCAAGGGCAAGGAACGGATTGACTGGGCCATCGAGCGGATGCCGGTCCTGCAGGAAATCCGGCGCCGCTTCGCACGGCAGAAGCCGCTCCGCGGCCAGAGGCTCGCCGCCTGCCTGCACGTGACGAGCGAGACGGCGCACCTTGCGCTGACCCTGCGCGACGGGGGGGCGGAGGTGGCGCTGTGCGCCTCGAACCCGCTTTCGACGCAGGACGACGTCGCCGCCAGCCTCGCTAACGAGGGAATCGGCGTTTACGCCATACACGGGATTGACGGGAAGGGTTATTACGAGCACATCGAGGGGGCGCTTTCCGTCCGGCCGACCATCACGATGGATGACGGGGCGGACCTGGTGACGCAAATACACACGAAGCGGCGCGACCTCCTGAAGGGCATTATCGGCGGGACCGAGGAAACCACCACGGGGGTCATCCGGCTTCGGGCGATGGCGGCGCAGGGGAAGCTCCGTTACCCGTTGATAGCGGTCAACGACTCCAAGACCAAGTACATGTTCGACAACCGATATGGCACGGGCCAGTCGACCCTGGACGGGATACTCCGCGCGACCAACATCCTGCTGGCCGGCCGGACTTTCGTTGTGGCAGGCTATGGATGGTGCGGCCGGGGACTGGCGATGCGCGCCAAGGGGCTGGGGGCCAACGTGGTTGTGACCGAGGTCGACGCCCATAAGGCGCTTGAGGCGGCCATGGACGGTTTCCAGGTGATGCCGATGGCCAAGGCCGCGAAGATAGGCTCGGTATTCGTCACGCTGACCGGGGACAAGAACGTCATCCGCCGGGAGCACTTTATCGCCATGCCGGACCGGGCCATCGTATGCAACTCGGGGCATTTCAACGTCGAGATTGACATACCGGCGCTCGAAGCCCTTTCGAAGTCGAAGCGGGCGTTCCGCGGCGTCATCGAGCAGTACACGCTCCGCAACGGGAAGCGCATCAACCTTCTGGGCGAGGGGCGGCTGGTGAACCTGGCCGCGGCCGAGGGGCACCCGGCCGACGTCATGGACATGTCGTTCGCCAACCAGGCGCTTTCCGCCGAATACATGAGGAAGAACGCCCGGAAATTGAAGAGGCAGGTCTATGTGGTCCCGGAAGCCATCGACCGGAGCATCGCCGAGCTGAAGATAAAGACCATGGGCATCGGCATCGACAAGCTGACCCCCGAGCAGGTCAAGTACCTCGCCTCCTGGGAGTTTGGTACCTAAACACTTTTATCTTTCTCCCTGCGCCTCGTGCGGGGAGAGGGCAGGCAAGCGAAGCGCGCCCTGAGCGAGGTTTGGCGAGTCGAAGGGGTGAGGCGCCCGAAATCCCGGCATATCCACTATCCCGATTCCCCTATTTCCACTAGGATAAGCCCATAGAGGGAATCAAATGAATTCAAAGTTGGCAACCGGGTGCCCTTGAAGTTCGTTGCGCAACCGGCGCTGGGTAATCCGGTCCTGGAGGATTTGGCATTAACGAATGGGCACGAATACAGGTATCAAATAGAAGCCGTGGACAGCCATGGAAACAAGAGCCCGCTGACGGAATCAGTATCCGCGATTCCCGTGGCGGGGGAGGAGTGGGGACAATGATAAAAGAGAGAGGACAACTAATGAATACATTGAATATGTCATTAGCATTAGCATTTTGTCTGGCAATAGGTCAGCAGGCTTGGTCAAAGCCTGAAAGCCAAGTCCTGGATTTTTGCGACGTGACTACGGGACAAGTGAAACTTAAGGATTACAGAAGGGTGGAAGCGGGAGTCTCCTTTTATTTACTTTATTGGTCTCCGGATGATAGTTGGCTATTGGGCAGAGAAGTCAAAGGAAATAAAAGAAATGTCGGACTTTGGGTTATAAATGCAAAAAGCGGGGAAAAACGAAAACTCGTTGAAGGTCCAACAAAAGGGGTGACTTGGTCGCCGGACGGGAAGAAGATCGCATACGTTGGATGGGATGGTCCCGTATGTGTGCTTTCCTTCACGAAGAACGATTTTCTTAACGGGAAAATACGGAAAATACGAACAGCCGGTAAATTTGCCAAAGCCTATGATTTGCATTGGGGCGAATATTCGAGGAAATTCCATGTCCGTGAGTCGAAGAAAGGCTCCTTTGGATTCAAGACGATGGACATTCCGGAATCTGCTTTCGGAACCACATATGTCGATGACGCGCCGGTAATAGACAATGGAGCCACCGGGTTGTTGCTGAAGCACAAAAGGGGGAATCCGGCGTCAGTTTGTCTGCCGAGTTGCATTAGCAAGAGCGATGTCATGGTGATCGATAATGAGAAAATACGCGTTCCAGTTTTTAAGGGGAGAAGCGGTTACCGTCTGCCTGAGTACATAGAAATAGATTTTAGTACCGGACAGCGGCGATATCTTCAGGGAGCAGCGACGCGAGAACCTGACCAGGAATGGGTGATAACTTGCGCCCCAAGTGGAGACTTGTACGCACAACTGGCCGACACGTCAGGCGAAGAAGGGGAAGTCAGCAAAGGGAGCATATGGGGACATATATAATATTATAAGATTCTCTTGACATGTCCCCCGGGCAGGGGGGAGATTAAGGCATGCCGAGGAAGGGCAGGATAGACGCCCCGGGCGCATTGCACCATGTGATGCAGAGGGGGATGGAGCGGGGGAGGATATTCCGCGGAGACGCGGACTGCGCGAGGTTCTTGGGGAGGATGAAGAAGCTTTTCAGGGGCACCCGCACCTCCTGCTACGCTTGGGCGCTCATGCCGAACCACATCCACCTGCTCCTTTCCACGGGCGACGTCCCACTGGCGAAGGTTCTGCACCGCCTGTTCTGCGGGTATGCCGTGCATTTCAACAACAGGTATCGCCGGAACGGGCATTTGTTTCAGGGGAGGTACAAGTCCATCCTGTGTGAGCGGGAGGCGTATTTTCTGGAGCTGGTGAGGTACATCCACCTGAACCCTATACGGACCGGCGTTGTAGAGGGTTTGGAGCAGTTGGCCGGATACGAATGGACCGGACACCGGGAACTGATTGGGCGTGAAAAAGACTCGTGGATGGAGGGCGGGGAGGTATTGAGGCATTTCGGCAGGCGGCTCGGGCAGTCCAGAAAGGCATACATGGAATTCATGCGGGACGGGCTCGGAAAGGGTGAGGAGGCCAAGTTCGAGGGGGAGAACCTGAGGCACCTGGTGGAAGGAGGGTGGGAACTGGTCAGGCGCAAGCCGAACGGCGAAGATGAGTATGCGGATGAAAGACTGCTGGGAAGCCGGGATTTCGTGTCACGTGTCCTTAGGGAAGCAGGGGAGCGGGAACGCTGGCGGAGCCGTCTGGCTGGTGATGGGTTGAAACCGCCCATGGTGCTGGAGCGGGCCGCGAAGGCGGCGGGGGTTGTGGCGAGCGAAGTGGTTGGGAGCGGCAAGCGTCCCGGTCAGTGCCTGGCGAGGGCGCTGGCGTGCAAGTGGCTGGTTGATGACCTGGGGGAGCGGGAGGTTGCTGTGGCGAAGCTGCTGGGAATAACCCAGCCGGCGGTCAGCACGAACGTCATGCGAGGACGCGTCGAAGAGCGGGAGAGAGGATTTAAGCTTGCTGAAAAGGTGAAGGGAAGAATCTTATAATATTATATATGTCCCCAAGGGGGACAAGGGGGAGATTTGCACGAGGGGCGGGGCGAGACTAAAATACAAAGAGCAAAATGACCGTAAAAAGGAGGCCTTCCGCATGAATCTGAAGAGAATATCGCTGGTTCTGGCAATATGCCTGGCTGTTGCCCCGGCCCTGGGGCTTTCCCCGGAGGGGCGCGGCGCGGCCATGGGTGGCGCCTACAGCCCGCTGGCCAAGGGCGCTGAGGGGATGCTCTACAACCCGGCCACTCTCGGTTCGGTGACCCTGGCGGGCGCCCTGTTGGGCGGCGGCGTGGACGTGAGCAATAACGCTCTTTCCCTGATGGACATGGTTAACCTGGCAACGGGCTCGGGCTCGGGATTTACCAAGTCTCTCGACAAGATATCCGAGAAGGGCAAGTGGGAGGGGCACATTGACGGTGCGGCTGGCGGGGCAGTCGATGTGATGGGTGTGGGCGTCGCCGCCTATCAGCGAATCATGGCCTCCGGCAAGGACGTTTCGCGGGAAACTGTGGAATTGGTCCTTTCGAAGGATCATGTCATCCAGAAGCAGGACGATGGCATTTATGAAATGACCGGGACGTCCGAGCTTTCCTCAATATTGGAGATATCCGCCGGATACGGCGGTGAACTACCCGTGCCACTACCTATCGGTAAGTTGTCCGGTGGCGCTGCAGTCAAGCTATACAAGGGCACCGCCTACGCGCTGATGGAATCCGATAGTGTCCTAGACACGGTCAATCCGCCAGCCAGCAACAAGACGACGGGCTCCAACATGTATGCGAACGCGACCAGTGGGCAGGGTTTTGGCTTTGACGTTGGCGTTCACGCGGAACTGGCGGTTGTGGATGCCTCACTGGCTGTAAAGAACATCGGGTCCAAGGTGAAGTGGGATGCCAAGGGGCAGGTTGCTGGCCTGAACAAGACCACCCTAAAAATGGATTCCACGGAAACCTCGGGGACAATTGATCAGACAATACCAATGGTCGTCCTTCTGGGCGTAGGTGGCACCATCCCGGTTGTTGGGACGGCGGCCTCCGCGGAATTGGAGATGGCCGGAAAAGGCCAATCCAAGCCCAAGGATGGCGATGCCATTGAGACATCCAAGGCACAAACGATTGTCCGGCTCGGATTGGAGCAGGGCCTTTTGGGCGTCCTGAGCCTTCGAGCGGGTTATGCCTCGGGTGGGTCCGATTCTGACGGGCAAATCACGGTTGGTCTCGGTCTTGGCGCGCTGATCGCCCGGCTTGACCTCGCGGTCGGCTACGGACTTGACCAGAAGAGCGGGAGTTTTGGCGCTTCCGGATCGGTGTCGTTTTAGGGGGAAACGAACCGGGTGGCTGAATTAGCCGAGCTGGAGGACCAGGCCCGCCGCGCGGGAGAGGAGATAGGGCGGGCCGGGACCAGGGATGAACTGGAGCGCCTCAGGATACAGTTCCTGGGAAGGAAGAGCCTCTTGTCCGAGGCGCTCGGTTCAATCGGCTCGCTGCCGCCGGAACAAAGGCGGGAAGCCGGCGCCAAGTTGAACGTTCTCAAGGGCGGGCTGGAAAGGCTCCTCGCGGAAAGGAAGGCCACCATGGAAGGCGCGGGTGCCCGGGAGGGGGGACTGGACGTGAGCCTCCCGGGCCGCGCCGTTCCGCCGGGGAGCGCGCATCCGCTGACGCTGGTGACCCGTGCAGTCGTGGAAATCTTCCGCGGGATGGGGTTCGAGCAGGTCGAGGGCCCGGAGGTCGAAACCGACTACGACAACTTCACCCTGCTCAACACCCCGCCCGACCATCCCGCCCGGGACATGCAGGACACCTTCTACCTGTCGAAGGACCTGCTCCTGCGCACCCAGACTTCGGCGGTGTGGGGGCACATCATGAAGGGACGAAAGCCGCCCCTGCGCATCGTGTCTCCCGGCCGCGTGTTCCGCCGGGACGCCGTGGACGCCTCGCATTCCCCGGTGTTCCACCAGATCGAGGGCCTGTGGGTCGACGAGTCGTGCGCGTTCTCGGACCTCAAGGGGGTCCTCGGGGCGTTCCTCGAGCAGTTCTTCGGGGCCGGAACGAAGTCGCGTTTCGCGCCGTCCTATTTCCCGTTCACGGAGCCCAGCGCGGAGGTCTCCATCGGGTGCGTGAGTTGCGGTGGGACGGGCTGCCGGACCTGTTCCCGGACGGGCTGGCTGGAAATCCTGGGGTGCGGAATGGTGAACCCGAAGGTGTTCGACAACGTCGGATACGACCGCAGGAAGTACCGCGGTTTCGCGTTCGGGATGGGCGTGGAACGGCTGGCCATGCTCAAGTATGGAATCTCCGACATGCGCTGGTTCTACGAAAACGACCTGCGGGTCCTGGCGCAGGTGAAGTAGGGGGCGGCAAGTGGTTATTGAAGTCGGACAGATGCTCGGCCGCTACAAGATGGCCGCGAAGCTGGGGAACGGCGCCTTCGGGAGCGTCTGGCTGGCCGAGGACACCTGGCTGTCCAAGCGGGTGGCGCTCAAGATTCCCCACAACCAGGAGCAGGATTTTTCCAAGCTCATTGAGGAGCCGAAGCTCCTGGCGGCCATGGACCACCCGAACATCATCAAGCTCCTGACCGTGGACAAGGTGGAAGGCATCATCTTCATGGTCATGGAATACGTGGAGGGGTCAAGCCTCAAGGAGCGCATCGCCAAGGGGCCCATGGCCGTTCCGGAGGTGCTTGACCTGGCCCGGGGCATGCTGGAGGCTCTGGCCTACGCCCACCAGAAGGGGCTGGTCCACCGCGACCTCAAGCCTGCCAACATCCTCCTGACCATGGAGGGCCTGGTAAAGATAACGGACTTCGGGACCGCGCACGCCATCCTGACGGGGGAGGAGACCATCGCGGCCGGCACGCTCTTTTACATGCCCAAAGAGCAATTGATGGGGCGGGTGACCCCGTCCTCGGACATCTACGCGGTCGGCGTGATGATATACGAGATGCTTACGGGGAAACTGCCGTTTTTCGACGAGTCCGGCTCAAAGCTCATCCAGAAGATACTTTCGGAGACGGCGCCCCCCGACCCCGCGGTAATAAGGAGCGATATTCCGCCCGAGCTGTCCCGCCTCATCCGGCGCGCCCTGATGCCCGATGTGCGCCTGCGATGGAAAAAGGCGGAGGAATTCATCGAGGCCATCGACGCATTCCGCGCGGGGAAGGCGGTGCCCGAGGCGCCGATGCCGGTCCCCCCGCCCCTGCCCGCCTACGAGAAATTTTCCCGACGCATCCCGAAGCTGGCTGATTCGCTGAATCTCACCCACTGGTTCGAGTATGAGAAGGCCCTCGGGGGAAGGGGCCGCTCGGGCGCCCAGTTCCTCCTTCCTTCCGGGTTGACCTTCGGGGTTGAGGGTGAGCTGTTCGTTACCGATTCAATACGAAATTGTGTCCTGATATTCGACCGGAACGGCGAATACGGGGGTGCGATAGGCTCGGAAGGCGGGATTCTCGATCAGGGCGTCCGGTTCCGAACGCCATCGGGAATCGTGGCGGACCGGGACGGGTTGCTTTACGTGACGGATACCAAGAACTGCCGCGTAGTCATATTCACCCGCGGAGAGGAATTGATCAAGCAGTTCGGGCGCCCCGTGGTGGTGATGGGAGTCCATGCGGAGAAGGGCATCATCGGATTCAACTATCCCCGCGGGCTGGCGCTCGACGAGGCGGGGGGCCTGCTTTATGTGTCGGACACCGGCAATAACCGCCTCCGTTGCTTTACGATGGGCGGCCTGCCCGTGGCCACTTTTGGCAGTCTCGGTGACCGGACGAACGAACTGAACGCGCCGCTGGGGATTGCGACCGGTTCGGGCGGAAAGCTTTACGTGGCGGACAGCCAGAATTTCCGCATCCAGGTGTTCGAAAAGGAGTTCCGCTTCGTTGAGACCATCGGGCGCCGGGGGACCAACCCGGGCGAATTCACGCATCCGCCCGCCAGCATGTTCGTGACGGCAAACGACGAGCTGATTGTCTGCGACGACACGGACCGCCTGCATGTTTTCGGGGCGGATGGGCGTTTCATCGGCATGATAACGGGGCCGCGGACGGCCGGGCTCCCGCCCAAATACATTTCGGTGGCATGCCGGGAGGGCGAGGATTTGTTTGCGGTTGACGAGAACGGATGCCAGATCCACTGCTTTACCTGGAGGGAGAAGCCCAGATGAAAACACCGCTAAAGGCCGAACTTATTGCAGCCAAGCCGGACGGTTCCCGGGAAACGGTTCCCCTGGACAGATCGCCATTCTCGCTTGGCCGGATGGGGGCTGATTGGAACGTGGATGACTCGGCGGTCTCGCGGAAGCATTGCGAATTGACGCTTTTGGGGGACACCTGGGTGGTCCGCGACCTGAAGTCGTCCAACGGGACCATGGTGAACGGGGAGAAGGTGGGGGAAAAGCAGTTGAATGACGGGGACCACCTGAAGATTGGCCATACGGAGCTGGAGTTCCGGTCCAGCAAGAAGGAGGCAACCAAGGGGGGCGGAGGGCAAAACGTGGTCGAGGAAACCGCGCTTTGGACCCTCGTCGAGCTCGGGGTGGGCGCGCCGGACGAAAAGGCCTGGGTTACCACGTATCTCGAGACGCTCCTCAAGCATTTCCACTCCGACCGGGGTTTCGTGGTCACCTACAACCCCAAGTCGGGGGCCTCGACGCCGGTGGCGGCGGTGGCCATCGAGTTCGGCGCCGAGGAATCCGAGGGCGAAGTGACCATCTCGCGTTCCATCGTGGACCAGGCCATCAAGGAGCGGCGGGCGGTAATCACCACGAACGCCGAGCTGGACCCCCGCTTCCGGGAGGCTACCAGCGTGGCCAAGTATGACATCCGGGCCGTGGTGTGCATTCCCACCCGCTGGCAGGGGGAGCCGACGGGGGCCATATACCTCGAGCGGATAATATCCGAGGAAGCCTATTCGGAGGAGGAGGCCAGGTCTCTCCAGGATTTCGCTGACCTCCTGGGCATAGCCCTGAAGGCCTGGGAAGGGCACATCGTCGCCAACCGCGAGGAATGGGAACGGGAGGCGCTGTCGCGCAACTTCTCGGAGGGGCGCGTCACGAAAATCATTGAGGCGGGCGGCGCGGAGACGGTGAAACGGGGGGTGCGCGAGGTGACCGTGATGGAATTCCGGCTTGGCCGGCTGGAGGAGATGCTTCTCCAGCCCAACGAGGAGGCCTGGAAGCAGGTGAGCCAGCTCTATTCCCAATTGAACGACATAATCCTCAGGCATGACGGCGCCCTTATTTGGGCCGGAACCGCGATGTTCGGCGGCCTGGAGGGGGAATCCACGGAGTGCCATATAGAGGCGGTAAAAACCGCCGTGGAGATACAGCGGGCCGCCCGCGGGCTCCTGAAGCGCCTGGTGCGGGAGACCAAGCAGAACCTCACTTTGGGGGTGGGGGTGGCGACCGGGCAGGCCCTGGCCGGTTTTTTCGGTTCGGGGAAAAGGGATGATTTCATCGGGGTGGGGGAGGTCTTTTCCGTGGCCGCCGGGCTGGCGGTGCAAGCCCAGGACGGGGAGATACTGGCTGACCAGAACTGCTACGGGAAGATACATGTCTTCGTCAACACGCACCGCCTGCCGCCCGTGAACATGACCGGGGTGGACCGGCAGATCCAGGTGTACCGGGTGGTGCCGTTCTGATGCCGACAGGCCCGATGCCAGGGCCCGGCCTGGTCCCGGGAACAGGGCGGGCAGAGGCGGAATTTCTTGACACTCAAACCCCCCTATGTTATGGAAAGAGCAGAAGGCGACTTTCTGTTAAACAGGGGGTGAGGATTGGGCATGGCAAAAAAGAAGAAGAAGGCAAAGAAGAAGGGCAAGAAGGACGAGGAGTGATTTCCGGCTGTCTCAATGCAAACGGCACCGGGCACCCGGTGCCGTTTGCGTTTAGGGGGGGAGATCAGGCGGGAAAGGCGGCATGGGCCTGAGCGAACAGATGAAGCGGAGGCTCGCGGGGCTGGTTTTCCTGCTGGTGGGCGGGCTTCTCCTGCTGGCCATGGCGCTGACGGGCAGGACCGGGTTCATGGGGCGGGGGGTGGGCGCGCCCCTGCGTGAATGGCTTGGCTTCACCGGATTCATAATTCCCCTCACCTTCCTGCTTGCTTCCTGGTGGGTCCTGCGCGGCGAGGCTCCGGCCGACCTTTCGCTCCATGTGGCCGGCCTGGTCCTGCTCTTCATATGCGCGGAGATAATCCTCGGCGCCCTGCCGCTCGTTCCCCCCAATCCCTGGAGCGGTTCCTTCGGTTCGTTCCTGTCGGAAAAGGTACAGGCGTTTGGCGGCCTGCCGGGCGCGCTTCTTATCGCGGTGATTTGCGGGGTGGCCGGATTGTGGCTGACCCGCAACGACCGCGTCCTGGAGGCGACCGCGTCCATTCCAGGCCGCGCCGTGGCGTGGTTCCGTTCCGCTTCCGGGTGGTTCTCCGGGAAATGGCGGGCTTTCCTGGAGAAGCGCGTGATGGAGCCACCCGTCGAGCCTGCGAAGGTTTGGTGGCCCCGGGGGGCGCCCGAGTCGCCCGCGGAACCAGCCCCGCTTCCCCCTGCCCAGCCGGAGGTTGGCGGATCCCCGGCGGTGGCGGAATCCGCGGAGCAGGCCGCGCCGGAGGAAGGGCAGGTTCAAGAGGAGCCGCCGGCGCGGGCGCCCCGGGCGCGTCGGCGCGCGGCGAAATGGAGCCTTCCCCCCGCGGGCTTGCTTGATTCCAGCGTGAGCAGGCCCGACGAGGCGGCCGTCCAGGGAATCGTGCGCGCACATACGACGGCAATCGAGAAGTCGCTCGCGGCGTTTCGCATCGAGGGAAGGATAGTCGGGGCGACCATTGGACCGCGCGTCATTCTCTACGAATGGCAGCAGGGCCCCGGGGTCCGGGCGAGCCGCATCGAGCAACTGCAGGACGACCTCGCGCTGGCGCTGAAGGCGGAGCGGGTGCGCGTGGTAGTCCCGCTTCCCGGCAAGGGCACCATCGGGATAGAGGTTCCCAATCCGCTCGCCTCGACCGTGACATTCGGGTCGGTGATATCAGCGTTTCCCGATCCGCGCGGGACCGGCGCGCTTCCGATATTCCTCGGCAGGCTCCTGACGGGTGAGCCGCTGTTTGCCGACCTGGGCGATATGCCCCACATGCTCATAGCGGGAACGACCGGCTCGGGCAAGAGCGTGTGCATCCACGACGTCATAGCCAGCATGCTCATGACCAGGACGCCGGACGAACTGAGGCTCATCCTGATAGACCCCAAGATGGTGGAGCTGCGCTGTTACAACCGCGCGCCGCACCTCCTCTTCCCCGTGATTACGGACGCCAAGCGCGCAGTGGCGGCCCTGCGCTGGGCCACGGGGGTGATGGAGGCGCGCTACCGACTGCTGGCGCATTACGGCGCTCGAGACCTCCCCTCGTTCAACCGGATGCTGGCGACGGCCGAGATAACGCTGGAGGGGAACGAGGAGCCGCTGACGGTTCTGGGCGCCCAGGGCCTTCCGTGGGTGGTGATTGCGGTGGACGAACTGGCCGATCTGATGGCGGAGAGGCCGCGCGAGGTGGAAACGCTCCTCCAGCGGCTGGCCCAGATGTCGCGCGGCGTCGGCATCCACCTGGTGGTAGCGACCCAGAGGCCGTCAGTCGACGTGATTACGGGGGTCATCAAGGCGAACATGCCGTCCCGGCTCGCGTTCCAGGTGTCCAGCGCCGTTGATTCGCGCACCATCATCGATTCCGCCGGCGCGGAGCAGTTGCTGGGAAGGGGGGACATGCTTTACCTGCCCATCGGAGCGCCGGATCCGGTGCGCGCGCAGGGCTCGCTGGTAACCATGGACGAGGTGAAACGGCTGGTGGAGCACTGGGCGGCGCAGGGCGCGGCGATGCCGGTGGCGGGCGAGGGGGCCGCGGTGGGCCTTCCGGCGGACCCGCTGGCGGCCGGAGAGAGCGAGGAGGACCCCCTTTTGCGGGATGCCATCAGGCTGGTCCTGCGGACGGGCGAAGCGTCCATCTCGATGCTCCAGCGGCACCTTTCGACGGGTTTTTCACGGGCCGGCCGGCTCATCGACATGATGGAGAGGCGCGGCGTCATCGGGCCGAAGCAGGGGAGCCGGCCCCGGGAGATAATAGTTGACCGGGAGGAATACCAGCGGCGCATGGACGAGGAGGAAAAAGGGAAATGAGTGGGCGACCGGGTCTTTCGCGGAATCAGGGGGTCGGGTCGGCCTTCTCGCGTATGCGGCCGACAGGAGTCGGCGCGAGGACGAGCGGCGGCCCCACCGCGGCCGCCGGCGTCGCCGAAGCGGCGCCGCGCCGTAGGAACGGAACGCTCGGATTCGGACCTCACGCGGCCGGCAGGAGCCGGCGCGAGGACGAACGCCTCGCCCTAAGCGGGCTCGGCACCATGGCCGCGCGTTCTCCGTCGCACGCTCGTAAGACCTCGCGGCGACTCCGAAACGGTCCTCATACGACGCTCGAAGGCCGACCACTCGCCCCCTATCCTCGGCTCAGTTCCGCTCAAGACTCCGGCCGCCTGCGGGTAGGTGCAGAAAGGGAGAGTCTATGAGGATATTAATAATTATCGCGGCCGTGCTGGCAAGCGCCCCGGTCCGGGCGGAACCGGCGGTAACGGCGACCGGGACGGGGGTCGCCCGGGAGGCGGTTTCCACGGCTTTTTCCTCGACGGAGGGCGTGGATAGCATCCTGGCCGAGGTCTCGAAGGCTGAAAAGGGGCTGAAGGATGTCGCCTTTAATTTCGTCCAACGGACCGCGCTGAAGGGGACCGGGGAAACCCAGGAAGTTACGGGGGAGGTCAGGATGCTCCGTTCGCCGGAGCGGTTCCGGGTGGATTACACCTCGCCGGTGCGGCAGGTGGCGATATACGACGGGAAGAACCTCCTGCTTTACCTGCCCGAAGTGGGGCAGGCCTTCCGGCAGAAAGCCTCCCTGGCGGAACTGGAGAAGATGATAGGTTTCAATCCGGCTCAAATGATGGAGGCTTTCTCGGGAGGTTACACCCCCGAGTTGAAGGGATGTCAGGGGGGGAAATGCGCGCTGGTGTTCAGGCCGGGCGACCTTTCGCGCACTTCCTGGAACGTCGTCCTGAGTTCGGGCACCTGGCTAGTGGATGAAGTATCATTTGAAAACAGCGACATGATTATGTCGATAAAGTGCAGCGGCTACATGGTCAATTCAGGGATGACCGCCGGGAAGTTCAGGTTCAAGCTTCCGCCGGGAACGGAAGTGCTGGACGGTATCCCCATGCTGATGCAGTCCGCCCCTTCGCCAAAGTCGCATGAGCCCGCCCCCGCCAAGGGGGGGAAAGGAGGCAAATGAGCGAGGCACCCGACTCCAAGCCGGGATTCGCCGACCTGGGTAGGCGCCTCCGGGACGAACGGAACCGGCGGGGCCTGAGCATCCAGCAGGTCGCCGAACGCATCCATGTGGCTCCCCGCTACCTCGAAGCCATCGAGGCCGGCGACGAGAAGGGAATACCCGCCCCGGTTTACATCCGGGGATTCGTGGCCGGATATGCCCGTGCGCTGGGGTTGGACGAGACGCCGTTTACCCGGATGGTGGATGAGTTGAAGATGGTCGAGCCTCCCCAGCCGGAGGGGCAGACGCCGGCACCTCCGCCGTATGCCTTCCGCGCGCGGAAAGGAAAAGCGGAATCCACGGGAGGATCGCGGAAGAAAGCCACAGTGGCGAGGCGTTACCTCGTCATGGCGGGGGCGGTCCTGCTCGCGGGGTTGCTCGTCGGGCTGGGTATCAGGGGCGTCGTCCGCCTGGTCACGCACCCGGGCGGCAATGGAGGGGCGCCTTCACCGTTCGAGGGCGGGACGGCCGGCGGGAAAGCGGTTGTTCCGGCCCCGAAACAGGGAGTGGCGTCCGGCGCGGAGAAATCACGCGCGATGAAGCCTTTCGCCGTTAGCGTTACCGCGCTAGAGGATTGCTGGATGCAGACCCAGGTGGATAATGGCCGCGCGGTTGAATTGGATTTGAAGGCAGGGGATACGCAGGTCTTCCAGGCTTCGGAAAAAGTGCGGCTATACGTGGGCAATGCGGGAGGAGTGAAGATATCCGGGCCGGCCGGCCCGGTCGCATTGCCGGCGGGAGTGAAGAAGGTCGTCAACCTGCTCATTACCCGGGATGGATTTGAAAAATTGAGGCTTCCCCAACCGGTCTCCTCCACGCCTGCAACGGCTCCCTCCGCGCAGTCCGCCCCCGCCCCTTCCCGTACTCCTTCGGGGCAGACCGAAGGGGCCCCAAAACCCTGATGGTGTCCCGGAAAACCGGCGAAGTCGGGAAAGGGGGCGCACACAACAACGGGTTGGAGAGGGAAGTGGCCTCGCTTCGCCAAAGGCTCGAACTGCTCCAGAAAACGACGCATACGATCTGGGGCACGCTCGAACTCGAAGAGGTGCTGAAGCACATCATGAAGGTTGTCGCTGACCTTACAGGAGCTGACGCCGTTTTGCTCTACCTGATGGACAAGGAGAAGGACACCCTCGTCCTGCGCGCCTCATCCCGTCCTCACCCGGGGATAATCGGTGAGCTGACCCTGAAGATGGGGGAGGGCGTCACCGGCTGGGTCGCCCAGCATCGCGAGCCGGTGGCCATACCCCGCAAGGCGCAGAAGGATCCGAGATTTCGTCCGGTGCACGAACTCACCGAGGATGGCTACGAGGCGTTCCTGTCCGTTCCAATCCTGCGGCGCGGCAAGGTCGTGGGGGTGGTTAACGCCCACCACTCGAAGCCGCACGAATATGACCCGGGAACCATCGATACGGTATCGGCCATCGCCCAGCAGGTCGGGGGCGCCATCGAGAACGCCCTGCTTTACGAGGACACGCGCACCAAGGCCATGCAGATTGAGATGCTTTCCCGGGTATCGGGAGCGGTGGTTTCGGATGAATATCTCGACGAGATACTCAACCTCATCGTGACCATGACCGCCGAACTAATGCATTCCAAGATATGCTCGTTGATGCTTTTGGACGAGGAGAAGAACGAGCTTGTGGTCACCGCCACCCAGTCGCTTTCGCAGGAATACCGGAACAAGCCTCCCATCAAGGTGGGACAGAGCATTTCGGGGGTGGTCTTGCAGGAGAAAAAGCCCATAGCGGTAAGGAACGTGCAGGAGGACTCCCGCTACGCCTATCCGGACGTGGCAAAGGGGGAGGGGCTGAAGTCGCTCCTGTCCGTCCCGCTGATGGTAAAGGACAGGCCGCTGGGGGTGCTTAATCTTTACACGACCGAGGCGCGCGAATTTACCAGCGAGGAAATAAGGGTCATCCAGACGGTAACCAACCAGGCGGCGGTGGCCATCCAGAACACGCGGCTTATTCGGGAGGCGCTGGCCATGCGGGAGGCGCTGGAGGCGCGCAAGGTGGTGGAGCGCGCCAAGGGAATCCTGATGGACGAAATGGGGCTCACCGAGCAGAAGGCCTTCCGCCTCCTCCAGAAGAAGAGCATGGATTCCTGCAAGCCGATGAAAGAGGTCGCGGAGGCGGTAATCATGTCCTTCGAGATGCGCCAGGACAAGCCGAAGAAGTAGGGGTTCTCTTACCCTCTCCCCCCGCGCGGATCGGTGCAGGGCCAAATCGGGTGCGGGGGGAGAGGGAAGGGAGAGGAGGGAAATGAAACAGAGGTGATGAAGGCATGAAGATGATAACGATTATTTCAATTGCATTGCTCATGGCGTCGGCTGGTGCATTAGCGCAGGCATCAAGGTCGAAGGTTTGTACGCCAGTTCAGGTATCGGCTTCTCCAACGTTGGTGTCGATGACAACAACGCCAACCCCCACAATAGAAAGTAGTCATACTGGAACCGGCCGCCCTGCTGATTTGGACCCGCGCATACCTTGGCTGGATGACTTGGGGATGCCTCAGAGCGGAGGACCGGAGCCGCTAGTCAAAACAAAGGAAATACATCTCCCTTCGATTGGATCTGTAGATTCCTTGGCGGAGATCGACGGGTTAATTGTGTTTACAGATGGAGCTGATCTTTATTGCATCAACATGGATGGGAACATTCTCTGGAACAAGTCTATGCCTGGTCCAGGACGATGGATGGTGCTGGCGTCAAATCATGAAGTGTATGCATTTCCATCGGCCATAGGCGATATACAGAATTCCCAAGTCAATATTTTCTCCATAGAAGGTAAATTGAAGACAAAGATTGACTGGCCGATTGACGCGGGTACTGAATGGGTAACGACCGCTGCTGTTAGTCAGGGAGTCCTTGTGGCCGAGATGAGTTCGCAGCGCCGCATCCACGCCCGCATAGACGTTAAGAGCACCGTTGATCCAAACGAAATAATGACGGTGGAGGATGTGGGGGTAGGTGATGAGGATACCGCTGAAAGCAGGAAGAATAATTACAAGGCGGGCTATATGCGTGTCGGTGTGAATGTTGTTGATTGGGATTATGACCGGAAGGGTGCGGATAGGCTGAATGAGAAACGCCGGAAGCGGGCAGGAGAATTGCGTGGACACAAGCTTCATATCAGCGGGTTGCCCGGGTATGCCCCATCGGCTGCGGACAAAGATGTATCGCGGGGGGAGTGGTGGATGCCTGAAACGAATCTGGGCAGGATATTGACCATTGAATTGGACGGGTCCATCTGGACGACTTTCAGCATTCACAATCCCTTTCACCTTTCACGGGAGAAGATGGACGAGTCGGATGCGAGACGGGATGTTGGGAAGATGGGTAAGCCAGGCGTCGCACTATTCGCTTCGGATGGGCACTTGCGTGGATATATGATAAGCGACTGCATTGCCCGCCCCGCCGGTGGCACCGTATATCTGTTGTGCGGCGAAGTCCTTGTCCGCGTGGAGCCCATGAAGGCCAAGTAATTCTTCTTATGGGAATGGGGGGGGATGTGGCAGGACCAAGCCGTACTTTCATGGCCCTGGGGCAAATACGGGGAGTGATAACCCTTCGACTCACCGGATTCGCTCAGGGTTCCGACCCAGCGGCAAGGTTGTATTTTGGTGGGTGAGGAGCGCAGAGCCGCCCGCCTGTTATTAAATCCGACTCAAAATAACCCCGATACGCTAGGCCGCGGGAAAGCCAACGGAGGCGTGGCCCAGGTTAATTAGCAAATACCCTAAATTCAGCCTGCACACATTTCGAATATACTTCGAAATGCGTGCGACCATGGATAGGGGGGTGGAACGAGGCGCCTAATTGGAGAGGATGGGTTACAGGGCGCCGAGTGTCGGACGGGGGGGAACCCCTTCATGGGTTCCCCCCCGCCGAGTATTCCTGGAGGCGACCGGAATCGAACCGGTGTCCGAAAATCCCTCCCCCGGCGGCGCTACAAGCGTGTCCCGGGAATCAGTTTCTCGCTCACGGCCTTGTCCCCCGGGCGGGAGGACCGCTCGCCAGCCCCGTTATGAACTTCATCCGCGACGCCAGGGACATTCTTCGCGGCCTAGCCCGCATGATGACGCCCCTTCCCGCACCGCGGGCCGAGAAACGAGAGGGACGCACAGCCTTAAGCGGCTGCGAAAGCTAGTTGATTGTCAGCTTTTCGTTTTTTCCACCCTTTTAACGTGGTTGGGTGGGCCACGGCTTGCTCCTCCGGGCTCAAGATCCCCGTCGAGACCTTTACGCCCCCGAGTAACTGTATTCTAGCGCAACATCCGAAAGTCAATGTGAATGGCCAAATAACGGAGATTTCATCCCTTACTGCTTCCCCCCTCACCCCACCCTCTGGCCTCGCAAAGCTCGGCGATGCTAGTTGGTAAATTGTTTATTGCCGCTTCGCGGCCAGCATAACCCCCCGCACCAGATTAGGCCTTGCTTCGATGCGGGCGGGGGGCGAGGGGGGAGATTGGAAAGGGCGGCTCACCTATTCTCGTTACAGAGGGTGAATGGAAATTGCCCCTTACAGGTTTTTACTTTATATGCTTGACGATGTTCCCGAAGAGTTCCTTGGCGCGGGAGTGGATGGCGGGAGAGAGGGGAGCCAGCGAGGAGACGGCCAGGTTTTCCTCGAGGTGTCGGGGGCTGGAGGTGCCGACAACGACGGTGGAAACGGCCGGGTGATCCAGCGCGAACCGGATGGCGGCGGCCGGAAGCGTCTTGGCCGAGCCTTCCATGAGGAAATCGAACAATTTCGGGTCGCGGTAGGCGGGCTTTTCGGTAAGAGCCGCCTCTTTTATGAGGTGGTCAATGTTTTCCGCGGCGCACGCGGGCGAGATGAGCCCGGACTTACCGTTTTCCGGCTGGTTGAGCACCATCATTATCTCCACGCCCATTCCCGCCTTCTTCGCCATGTCGAGGACCTTCCGGTCAGCGGTCTGGAGGAAGATGTTGTAGGTGACCATCATCACCTCGAAGAAGCCGGTGGGGATGGCCGTCTCCAGCATCCGGTGCTCGCCGTCGAGTTCGGAGGCTTCGGAGAGCGCGATATGCTTTATCTTCCCGGATTTCTTCAGGTCGAGCAGGGTTTTCCCCAGCTCGGAATCGGGAATCCTGGCGACATCCCCGGCGCTGTGAACCCAGTGCATGTGCAGGATGTCGAGGTGGTCGGTCTTAAGTCGCTTCAAGCTGTTTTCAACGGTGCTCCGGCAATTCGCCCTCCCGGCCTCCAGCTTGTCTTCGTTGTCATAGGGGTAATACTTGGTCGACAGGACAACCCGTTCCCGGTATCCGCCGGAGAGAGCCTCGCCCAGGACCGCTTCGCTGTCCTTGTAGCCCGGCGCGGTGTCAACGAAGTTGACGCCCAGGTCGATGGCCTTCCGGACGACATCAGTGTTGGCGCGGGCCGCCTCAAGTTCCTTATACCAGTACCCGCCGAGGCCTATTTCCGTGACATCGAGCCCTGTCCTTCCCAGCGGGCGTTTTTTGAGCGTCATGAAGCCATTGTGACCACCTCCACATAAAACCGCAAGTATTCCGCGGATATTCGGGGGGGAGATGGTCAGTCCAGCCTTGAAGCCTGTTTTTTGCATGTGCTAACCTAGTTATCCGGTAAAGACATGGCAATATTTGGAAGCGCGGAGGAAAAGAAGAAGGAGCTCCTGGCCGAGGTCATGAAGATGGCCGACCGCGGCGAGGGCGACAAGGCGCTCAAGGAACTGGAAAAGGCCCAGAAAGCCTACGAGCGCGACGTCGACGTGTGGCTCCACACCGGCTATGTCCAGATGGCCATGGGTAAGACCCAGGACGCCATAAAGAGCTTCCGGAAAGTGTCTGAAATCGACCCGTCCAACCTCGACGCCCTCAACAACGCCGGGCTCGCCTATGCCAACGACGGGCAATACAACGCGGCGGTCTGGGCGTTCAATGGTGCCATCAGCAAGCATCCCAAGGCCGCCATCCTCTACAACAACCTCGGGAACGTATACTTCGAGAAGGGGCTTTACAACGAGGCGATGCGCGAATACAAGAAGGCCATCGAACTCGACTCCTCCTACGGTGATTCATACCACCACCTTGGCGTGGAGGGGTTCGCTTCAGGAGACCCGACGGCCTCCATCGCGCAGTTCGAGGAGGCCATCAAGAAGGGGTTGAACAAGGCCAAGGCATATCACGACCTGGGGCTGATGCAGATGAAGCAGAACCTCTATGACAAGGCCGCCGAATCATTCGGCGAAGCCATAAAGATTGACCCGAAGTATTCGAGCGCATACAGCTACCTGGCCGAAGTTTACGAAAACAAGGAGAAGCTGGAGGATGCGCTGAAATGCCTGATAAAGGTGACCGAACTTAATCCCAAGAGCGCGAAGGCCTTCAACCGCCTCGGCATTTTCCTTGAAACGAACGGAAAGACCAAAGAGGCCGTTGAAGCCTACCGCCAGGCCATCCGGCTTGACCCGTCCTACGCCAACGCCCATTACGCGTTGGCCCAGGCTTTCGAGGCCAAGGGCCGCGTCGAACGCGCGGTCAAGGAATACGAAATGCATATCCTCATTAACGAAGCCGGCTGGCTGGTGGACGAGGCCAAAACGCGCGTTGCCGCGCTCAAGGGCCAGTCTCCCCTCGCCGGAAGCGGTTAGGGGGGATCGGCATGGCGACCAAGCCGCTGGAAGTTTCGATTGTCGAACAGAAGGTGCTCACCAAGGAGCAGGTGGACGCCGCCCTGAAGGATCTGCAGGCGAAGGGCGGAACCTTCGAGGCCGCGGTGGGGAGGCTCGGTTTCGTGAACGAGGAAGTCATCGCGCGATTCATTGCCGCCCAGCGGGGAACGCAGTACGTGGACCTGTCCAAGCTTGCCATTCCCGTCGAGCTTGCCAAGCTCGTACCAAACGAGGTGGCCCGGAAATACCGGGCGATTCCGGTGAGGAAGTTCAGGGAGAAGTTCACCTTTGCCGTGGTGGATCCGATAGACTCAGCCCTCCTTCACCTGACCGACGATATGTTCCGGGGCCGTCCCGGCCAGGCGGACTTCGTGGTTTCGTGCGACACAATGATTGCCAACGCCCTGGACAATTATTACCCGGCCAAGGCGCCGGTTTCGAACATGGATACGACCATGGGCGAGGTAGGCGCCATCAAGGCGGCGGAGGGGGTCGAGGGACCCTCCGTCGGCGATCTCGAGGTCGTTCCGGAATCGGTGGATTCCGACCCGGACCAGGCGGCCGACGAGGCCCCCGTCAAGCGGCTGGTCAACTCGATAATCCACGATGCCGTCGAGCGCCGCGCATCGGATATCCACCTCGACCCGGTGGAGGACGGGCTCGTCGTCCGGTTCCGCAACGACGGAATCCTCCAGGACATGAACAAGGTACCGACCAGCTACCGCAAGCCAGTAATCGCGGTCATAAAGGTCATGACCAAGCAGATGAAAATCGAGGAAAAGCGCCGGCCGCAGGACGCCAAAATCAAGGTGAAGGTCGGGGACAAGACCATCGACCTGCGCGTTTCCACCCTCCCCGTGGTCTGGGGCGAGAAGGTCGTCATGCGCATCCTTGACCAGAGCAACCTGAGCCTTGATTTGAACAAGCTTTTCGAGCCAGAGGAGCTTGATAAGTTCGATAAGGCCATCCGCCTCCCCTACGGCATGGTTCTGGTTACCGGCCCCACGGGTTCCGGAAAGACCACCACGCTTTATTCGGCCCTTTCGTCAGTCAACGTCCGGTCGAAGAACATCATGACCGCCGAGGACCCGGTGGAATACCAGCTGAAGGGAATCAACCAGGTTCCCGTCAATCCCGATGTCGGCATGACCTTTGCGCTCGCGCTGAAGGCCTTCCTGCGGCAGGACCCGAACATAATCATGGTCGGGGAAATCCGCGACTTCGAGACGGCGGAAATCGCCATCAAGGCCGCCATGACCGGTCACCTGGTCTTTTCAACCCTGCACACGAACGATGCACCGTCCACCATCACGCGCCTCATTGACATGCGCGACCCCGTGAGCGGGCAGGGCATCGACCCGGGGAACATAGCGACGGCGGTCAACCTCGTGGTGGCCCAGCGGCTGATGCGCACCATATGCGAAAAGTGCAAGAAGCCGGCCAACTACACGACCGAGCAGTTCCATCTGCTTGGGTTGGACCCCAAGGATTTCGAGGGCGCACAGTTGATGAAGGGGGAGGGTTGCCCGGCCTGCAACAAGACGGGCTACAAGGGGCGGTCGGGCGCCTACGAATTAATGCCAATGTCGCCGGAACTCAGGAACATGCTCATGAAGCACGCGGATACCAGCGACCTGCGCAAGCAGGCCCTCAAGGAGGGAATGAGCACCCTGCGCATGAGCGCGTTCCGGAAGGCAAAGAAAGGGCAGTCGACGCTGGAAGAAGTCCAGCGGGTCACGCTGGAATGAGGCTGGTATAATGTTTTACGTTGTGGGTTGTAATGGGAAACATTATCCGCCCTCACCCACACCCTCTCCCGTATTTCGGGAGAGGGCTTGCGGGCGGGCCTTCGCAGGCAATAGCGGTACTCGGTTATAGAAGGAGGAATATTATGGGAATCGCCGATTTTCTTGCGGAACACAAGACGTTCCAGAACTTCGAGGAAGCCGACCTGGCGTCACTTTCCGAAGAATGCGCTGAGGCCTCTTTTAAGAAGGACGAGACCGTATTCCCGGAGGAGTCCCCGGGTGACAAGATGTATATCATCCGCGTGGGGTCGGTGAAGATATTCAAGAAGATCAAGAACAACGAAACCACCCTTGCCATCGTGAATCCCGGCGAATTCTTCGGGGAGATGGCGCTACTGGACGGTGGGCCGCGTTCCGCCGCCGCAAAGGCAATCGAGGACGTGAAGGCGCTGGTAATCACCATCAAGAACTTCGATAACCTGCGCGAGAAGAACCCGCACGCCGCGCTGAGCATCATGGACGTGCTGGTGAAGACGCTTTCGAACCGGCTTCGCCAGGCCAACAAGAACCTTGAGGTCATAAGTTTCTGGATAGACTGAGCTTTTTTGGGAAGCCAAGCCGCGCCCCGGGGGGATTCCACCCTTCCGGGGCGAAGTGTTTTATTGGGGAGATACATTTCAATCCAATTCGTGGCGCCGGTTTTCCGCCCCCTCTCCCCGAAGGAGAGAGGGGAAATAAGAGGCATAGTGTTGGTGGGGGTGAGGGTGGCCGAGAGAAAAGCAGAATAAATCCACCTTGGTCTCGGGTTCCCTCACCCTTTCTGCCTCTGACTCCCTCTCCCGCTTCCCTTCGACTCCGCCGCTTTGCGGCGTCGCTCAGGGTTCCGCGGGAGAGGGAAGTGCTGCATATGGGAGTTTACTGAAAATGGCAAAACCCAAGGCCGTAACGCTGGCCCTTCGACTTGCTTACTCGTATCCGGGATATGCGAGGCATTGGCGTGTGGGCGAGAATGACGCTCGCCGGGAACAGGAGTTCCCGCGGCCATGCGGCCGAGCAGGGCGAGCTTAATATGGCGAGGCCCAAAGCGGTGACGCTCGATGCGGGCGGGACGCTGGTCCACATGGAGCGGCCCGTGGGGGAGATTTACGCCGAGTTCGCGGCAAGGTTCGGGTGCCACACCGGCCCCGGGGAGCTTGAGCTAAGATTCCGCGACCTGTTCTTCAGGTTGAGCGGGGAGGTGGGCGGCGGTCCGGAGACCAAGCAGGTTACCCCGGATGTGGAGCGGGCGTGGTGGAAGGAACTGGTCCGCATCCTGTTCGCGGAGTGCGGAGGGGTGCCCGATTTCGACCGCTTCTTCGACGAGCTTCATTCCCACTTTGCCAGCCCGGACCTTTGGAGGATATACCCGGAGGCCATCCAGTCGATGCAGCTTTTGCGGGAGGCCGGCATCCGGATGGCCATCGTGTCGAACTGGGATACGCGGCTTCCGCAATTGTTGGAACGGATGGGAATCACGGTATACACGGAGGTGGTGGTGGTTTCCTCGCTGGAGGGTATTTCCAAGCCGGACACGGGAATATTCCGGATTGCGCTCGAACGGCTGGGAACGCGACCCGAGGAGACGGTGCATGTGGGCGATAGCCTGCGAGACGACGTGTGGGGGGCAATGGGCGCCGGAATGGACAGCGTATGGCTGCGCCGGGGCGGGCTCGAGGGCAAGCGGCCGGGCGACACGGAACTCGAGAAAAAGCTGGCGGCGAAGGTGCGGGCGGCGCCTGACCTCACCGCGGCGGCGGGGATTATACTGGGCTCATGAAAACATATGCGAAAGTCCCGCTCAAAATGGGGCGGCCGGGTCTTTCGCGGACCGGTCGGCGCCTCGGGGCAACATTGCGCCTCCCTGCGGGGCCGGCCTCGGCCTGCAATGCCGTCCTCCATCGCTCGCATTCGCCGAAGAAAGCCGGCTCCGGTGTCGGCTTCGCCGACTCACCGGAGGTGCGCGCTGGCGCGGCAAGGCCGCTCCGCGCCTCCGCCGGCCGGCGAATGCGGCGATTACGGAACGGCCGGCCCAGCTCCGCTTCAGACCCGGCGCGCCCCCCTTACCAAATGGTTCTAGAATGAGTGACAAGAAGGCCGCATGGGAAGACGACCACTGGTGCTATGTTTGCGGGGACCGGAATCCCGAGGGCATGAAATTGCGCTTCGAAACGAAGGGGCGGGAGATTGAAACCTGCTACCGGGCCGAGAAGAGGCATCAGGGCTACCGCGACGTGCTTCATGGGGGATTTCTCGCGATGCTGATGGATGAGGTGATGGTGCACCTCCCTTACCGTGTGCTGGGAACCTGGTCGGTGACGGCGGAGATGAACGTGCGGCTTATCAAGCCGGTTCCGACGGGTGAAAAGGTGAGGGTTCGGGCATTCTTCCTCGACGGGGACGGCACGGAAAAGTCGAGGCTTTTCCGTATCGGTGCGGAGTGCTCGCTCCAGGACGGGACCGTCGTGGCCCGGGCCGAGGGGAAGTGCGTGAGGGTCTCTTGATGGACGCTCCCGACCTGACCCCCGTCCTGCCGCGCCCGCGGCCGTCGGTTTCCGGATGCCTGACGGTCCTGCTGGTGGCGGCCGCCATAATCATCGCCTACCGCCGTCGGACTCCCGTTGCCTTCCTTATCGCGATAGGGCTTTTCCTTTTCGCTTTTGTGCTCCAGGCCGGGGTCCGGTTTTCCCAAAAAGTGATGAAGGTTGTCGCCACCCCCCGGGGAGTGGCCTGGTACCACCCGGTAAAGGGCGGGGGAGAACTGCGCTGGACGGACATCGGCGCACTTACGGTCCGGGAGGAGGATGTTGGCGGTGAGTCGGCCCTGATACTGATTCCAAAGGACCGCGAACAGGGTGGAACCCTCATCGCGGTGGCGGGCGACCTGGCGTCCTCGCCGGCCAGGGGGAGGGAAAGGATGAAGGAACTGCTGGCGGTGATCCTGCGGCACATTCCACCGGAGACCGTCATCGACCGGCCCACCCGGGCGTGGCTGGAACGTAATTTAGGCGGTGAGGCGGCAAGGCAGGTGCCGCCTCCGGTAGAATAAAACCATTGGCTTATCGGGTAGAATAAAACCATAATCAGCCCGGACATCGGGAGATGTCCCGGCTATGGTAGGTTGATTGAGGTGCCACCGTTGGTGGCATGGCCGTGCACCCATACCCTCTCCCGAGTCGCGGGAGAGGGTTCGTGGGCCGGCCTTCGCAACAATAGAGGTACCTGTTGAATAAGGGAGGTGATGTAAATGCCCTGTGGAAGAAAACGGCACCGCTGGAAGATCAAGACGCACAAACGGAAAAAACATCGTCGCCGCATGAAACAGTACATGAAATAGTCCCATAGGGGGTCCGGCTCTTCATGGCCGGCCCCCCATGGGTGCTGCCTCTTTAGTTTGGAGGTGAAAGTGTTAAGTAAGGCGGAAGGCGCGGAACTGCTCAGAATAGCCCGCCAGGCGATTGAGACCAGGCTCCTCAAGGGAAGCGAATTAACCCCCGAGACGAAGGCAGGTATGCCGCCCCAGGGCGCCTTCGTTACGCTCTATTCCTGGCCGGAAAAAAGGCTCCGCGGTTGCATCGGTAGGGTGGAGGGCGAATGGCCCCTGGCCGTGACCGTAGCCCGGATGGCGATGGCCGCCGCCTTTTCCGACCCGCGTTTTCCCCCGCTTTCCGCCAGCGAACTTCCGGAAATCATCATCAAGATTTCAGCCATGTCCCCGCTTTCGCGCGTGAAAGGCGCCGAGGACGTGATTATTGGGAAACACGGGGTGTTGGTGCGGGCAAAAGGCCGGGCCGGAGTGTTCCTGCCCGAGGTTCCGGTGGAATGGGGATGGAACGTGGTCCAGATGCTCGACCGGCTTTGCGCGGAGAAGATGTTCATGCCCGCGGATACATGGCGGAAACCCGGATCGGAAATCAGCGTATTTACGACGGAAACTTTCGGGGAGAGCGAACCGGGGAAAATCTAAGCCTTATTGTTGAGACTCTCTGCCTGTAATATCCCCTCCTCTCCCTTACCCTCTCCCCCCGCAATTGCGGGGGGTTATGCCCTCCGCGAAGCGGCCATAAATATCTAACCTCCAGCATCGCCGAGCCTCGCGAGGCCCGAGGGTGGGGAGAGGGGGGGAATACGGAGAATACCTGGAATCTGGAAGCCAACAACTGAAAGCTGCCTTTAAGCTACTTCTGTTGCGGGAACTTGAAGACGACTTCGCCCTTCCTGCCCCAATCGAGTTCCTCGCGCGCAACCCTTTCGATGGACATCGGATCAGAGGTGAAACGCTTGAGGTCGGAGTCAAGCGTGGAGCACTGCGCTTCAAGCTGCTTGATGTCCGAATTAAGCCTGGCGGTATCGTGGTAAAGGCCGATGAGCCGAACGAGGCCGAGCTTGCCTCCCATGAGGGCATAGGCCATGACCGCCAGGACAATCCAGCGCCAGCGGCGACCCGAGAGGGAATGGAGTGAGCCGGTAATCCTGTTGGCGGCCCATAGGAGGCGACGGCCCCGGGAGGGGCGCCTCATGTAGAGGCGGCGGTCAGGCGGAGGCACAAGCAGCATCAATTCATTTATAGCGGCACCAGGACGGGGTGTCAATAAGTGGACGGGGGGGCGCGAAGCAAGTAATATTGAGGGGCCCGAAAATAGTCATAAGGAAGGACATTCGCATGGCGGAAATAAGCGAGCTGGAAAAATGGGTCGAGGAGATGGCGCGCTGGACGGAGCCCGAATCCATCCGGTGGTGCGATGGGTCGGACGATGAAGCCCGCGTCCTGTGCGAGGACGCGATGGACGACCGGGAGCTCATCCGCCTGCACCAGAAGAAGTACCCCGGGTGCTACCTGCACCGCAGCAATCCCAACGATGTCGCGCGAACGGAGAAGCTTACATTTATCAGCACTCCCCGGCATGAGGACGTGGGTCCCACGAACAACTGGATGCCGCCCGCCGATGCCAAGAAACGGGTGTGGCCGTTGTTCAAGGGCGCCATGAAGGGGCGGACGATGTTTGTTATCCCCTATCTCATGGGTGTGCCCGGCTCGTTGCTGGCCCGGGTTGGCATTGAGATAACGGACAGCCGTTACGTGGTGTTGAGCATGCGCATCATGACCCGCATGGGCAAGGCAGCACTGGACAGCCTCAAAGCCACGGGCCAGCGGGCCGTGCGGGGCCTGCATTCCAAGGCCGACCTGAATCCGGAGCGGCGCTTCATCATGCATTTCCCCGCTGACGAGGTTATCTGGAGCGTGGGGTCCGGCTACGGCGGCAACGCCCTCCTTGGCAAGAAGTGCTTTTCCCTGCGAATAGCGAGTGACATAGCGCGGCGCGAGGGGTGGCTGGCAGAGCATATGCTTATCGTGGGGCTGGAGAGCCCGGAGGGCGAGACCACCTACATGGCGGCGGCGTTCCCCAGCGCGTGCGGGAAGACCAACCTTGCGATGCTGGTGCCGCCGGAACGCTTCAAGGGATGGAAGGTCTGGACCGTCGGTGACGACATCGCATGGATGCGCTGGGGGGAGGACGGAAGGCTTTACGCGGCGAATCCCGAGGCCGGCTTTTTCGGGGTGGCTCCGCTGACCAGCATGAAAACGAACCCCAATGCCATGAAGACCGTGGGAAAGAACACCATCTTTGTGAATACGGCCATGACGCTCGATGCGCTCCCCTGGTGGGAGGGGATGGACGGCCCGCCCCCCGCTGAGGCTTGGGATTGGCGCGGGCGGCCCTGGACGCCGACCTCCAGCGACAAGGCGGCGCACCCGAATTCCCGGTTCACCGCGCCGGCCCGCCAGTGCCCCTCCATATCGCCCCACTGGGAGGACCCCCAAGGGGTCCCCATTTCGGCCATCATTTTCGGGGGACGGCGTTCCCAGCTGACCCCGCTGGTATACGAGTCGTTGTCGTGGTCCCACGGCGTGTATGTCGGGGCAGGCATGGCCACCGAAACCACCGCGGCGGCGTCCGACCTGGGGCTAAGCGTCAGGCGCGACCCGATGGCGATGCTGCCTTTCTGCGGCTACAACATGGCCGACTATTTTGCCCACTGGCTTTCCATGGAAAAGAAGCCTGGAGTGAAACTACCGCGCATTTTCCACGTCAACTGGTTCCGGAAGAACGACGCGGGGAACTGGATGTGGCCGGGTTTCGGTGAGAACCTCCGGGTGCTCCACTGGATAGTGGAGCGCTGCAAGGGAAGGGGGAAAGCGGTGGAGACCCCCATCGGTTTCGTGCCGGGCGCTGGCGCCATCGACACCGACGGCATCGATGTCTCCCCCGAGACGATGCACGACCTTACCGCCGTGGGCGGCGAGGACTGGAAGGCCGAAGTGGAGGACCAGGAGGCGTTCTTTGGGCAGTTTGGCGACCGGCTTCCCGGGGGGATACGGAAGGAGGAACAGGCGCTGCGCAAGCGCCTCGGTTCCTGAGACTATTTCAAAACTATTAGTTAGTATGGAGGACGGCCGGGTCTTCCGCGGACCGGTCGGCGCCCCGGCCTTTGATGCGCCTCCCTGCGGAGCCGGACTTGCCCTCTTCCGGGCATCCTCCGCAGCCGACAGGAGTCGGCACGAGGACGAACGCACGCGGGTCCCAAAGAGGGCCGCTTCCAGCGCTGTCGGCGCAGGGCGCCTGCGCGCCTCCAGCGGCCAGGCCCCGCGGCGACTACGGAGCGTCCGGTTCAGCTCCGCTCCAGACCCGGGCCGTCCTCCCGATATGGGTTTTGAAATGGCTTCGCGGTTTTCACAGCGCTTTGACGGCCCGGCGGCATATGGCATAATGTTCGCGTTCAAATATGAATGATTCAACCGGACGACCTTCACTGCGTGAGCTGCTGAAAAGCGGCCGTTTCCTCTACGGCGCCGAACTTGTCACGACCCGGGGCGCGATTCCGCCCGGATCGGCGGACAAGCTGGTGGCGCTGGGCGAGGGCTTTTGCGCGAACCCGCGCATCTCATGGATATCCATAACCGACAATCCCGGCGGCAACCCCATGACCCCGGCGGACGTGGTCGGACGCCTCTTCCAGGACCGCAAGGAGGTCCTTGTCCACCTGACCTGCAAGGACCGCAACCGTAACGGCCTGGAGTCGGCGGCCTGGCGGTGTGCCTCCGCCGGCTTCCGTAACATCCTCGCCCTTTCGGGTGACTATCCCGCGGCGGGCTACCGTGGCTCGGCCGCTCCCGTGTTCGACCTCGATTCCATAACGCTGATTTCCCTTTTGCACGATATGAAGGAAGGTCTCAAAGTGCCCGGGAGAAAGGGCGCGATGGAAACGCTGCCCGCGGTCGATTTCTTCACCGGGTGCGCCGTTTCACCGTTCAAACTCACCGAGCAGGAACTCGTGACGCAATTCCTGAAGCTCCTGCGCAAGCTGGCCGCGGGCGCGGAGTATGTCATACCCCAGCTGGGCTACGACATGAGGAAGTTCCACGAGATAAAGCTTTGGCTTTCCCTGAACAACATCGATGTCCCGGTAATCGGAAACATCTATTACCTTACAAAGACGGTGGCGGGGATGTTCAGCCGAAACCTGTTCCCCGGATGCGTCGTAACCGACGGATTGCTTGAGGTGATAACCAAGTATGCGGCCGGGCCGGACAAGGGGAAGGGGTTTTTCGTCGAACTGGCCGCCAAGCAGCTGGCGGTCTTCCGGGGCCTGGGATTCGCGGGTGGATACATCGCCGGACTGGCCAAGCCGGAAACCTACGACGAAATAGTGAACATGGCGGAGGGCTTCGGCGCGGACGACTGGAAGAAGTTCGTCAAGGAGATCGCCTATCCCAAGAAGGGGGAGTTCTACCTATTTGAGGCGGACCCGGCGACCGGGCTGGGCATCCCTGGCAGGCTGGCGCCGGAATACGGGGCCCGGAGGCAAAAGCCGCCGCGCACCAGGGACGTCACAATCGGCTACGCATTTTCCCGGCGGGTTCACGACCACAGTTTCACGAGGGGAAGGGGAATGTTCGGGCTTATGACGCGGCTGTTCGGGTACCTCGACAAGCACAAGACCATGATGAAGTGCGTACACGCGGGGGAGAAGCTCTCCAAGGCCATCCTCTACGGGTGCAGGGACTGCGGGGACTGCTCGCTTCCCGACGTGGCCTACCTTTGCCCGATGAACGAGTGCGTGAAGAACCAGCGCAACGGACCATGCGGCGGTTCGCACGACGCCATATGCGAAAGGGGCGATAAACAGTGCATTTGGGTGAGGGCCTACGAGCGGCTGAGGCGCTACGGCGAGGTGGAGAAGGTTTTCGGCGCGCCGGTGGTATTCTGGAACCCTGAACTTAAGGATTCATCGTCCTGGGCGAACACTTTCCTGGGCCGCGACCACGCGGCCGTGTCCGGTCCGGACGTGACAAAAGGAGGTAACGCCCATGCCGGTTGAAGGGCTGAAGATAATCGGGGAATCCATAAACGATTCGGTCCCCTCGACGAAGAAGTTGTACGAGGCGGGGGACATTAACGGGATACTGGGCCTGGCCAAGGCGCAGGACGAGGGCGGCGCGGCGTGGATAGACGTCAACGTCGGCCGGCGGCCCCCGCAGTTCATGACGGAAATGGTCGGGAAGATACAGGCGGTGACCGCGAAGCCGCTGTCCATCGACACGCCCGATTTCGAGTTGGCGCAGGCCGGACTCACCGCCTATGACCAGGCGCGGGCGGGGGGAGTAATCCCCATACTGAACTCGATATCGCCACTGCGCATGAACCTGCTCGACATCTCCAAGAAGCGCCCTTTCATGCCGATACTCCTGGTCTCGGAGCGGAAGGAGGGCACATCGTTCAAGCCCAACACGACGGTGGAGGAAACCTACCGGACGGCCAAGGAAATGCTGGCGGCCATTCGTGCCGCCGTCAGCGGAATTCCAAACGGGCAGTTGATATTCGACCCGGGAATCGGGCCGGTCGGAGCCGACACCGAGGGGATGCTGGGCCGCGTCCTGGAGTCCATCAAGGCTATACGGACTGACAAGGACTTCTCGGGGGTCCATATCAGCGTGGGGCTCAGCAATTTCAGCCACATGCTTCCCCCCAAGAAAGCCGACGGGACCCCGGTCAAGAGCGCGCTCGAGAACGCCTTCCTCACCATGGCGGTTCCACGGGGGCTCGATATGATTATCGGGTCGGTGAAACGGAAGTATGAGCTCCTGCCCGCGGGGCATCCGGCGCTGGCCTGCCTGGACGACGCCCTGAAGATTCCGGGCGACGAGGCGGTCGAGCGGGTGATGGCTTTCTACAGTTAGCAGCTAGTTCGGCGAAAAGGAGGGGTTGATGGGCAAATACGCGACATCCGGGGCGAAAATACCCTCGGATTTGGAGATTGCGCAGGCCGCCAAGCTCGTGCCGATAACGAAAATCGCGTCGGATTTGGGCATCACGAGCGACGAGCTGGAACCCTACGGGAAATACATGGCCAAGATCGGCCTTTCCATCCTTGAGCGGATGAAGAACAAGCCCGACGGCAAGTTCATAACGGTCACCGCCATCACGCCAACCCCGCTCGGCGAGGGCAAGACGGTCACGGCTTTCGGCCTGGGGCAGGGGCTGGCGAAAATTGGAAAGAGGGTATGCAACACCACCCGCCAGCCCTCCAAAGGGCCCACTTTCGGCATCAAGGGCGGCGCCTGCGGCGGCGGCTACTCGCAAATGCTGCCCATGGAGCAGATAAACCTGAATTTCACCGGGGACATCCACGCGGTGGAGTGCGCGCACAACCTTTGCAACGCGGCGATGGACGCCAGCATCTTCCATGGCAACCCGCTCCGCATCGACCCATCCAACATCAACTTGCGGCGGTGCATCGACCTGAACGACCGGGCCCTGCGGCAGGTCATTGTGACGCCGGGCGGCAAGCTGGACGGGAATCCCCGGATCAGCGGCTACGACATCACGGCGGCGACAGAGACCGCCGCCATCCTGGCCCTGGCGAACGACCTTTTCGACCTGCGGGCCCGGCTGGGGAAGATGATATGCGGTTTCTCCTACGACGGGCACCCGGTCACGGCTGACGACATCCGGGTGGCCGGGGCGATGACGGTCCTGCTCCAAGACGCCATCAAGCCGAACCTGGTCCAGTCCACCGAAAACCACCCCATCATCTGCCACGGGTTCCCGTTCGCCAACGTGGCGCACGGGAACAATTCGGTAATAGCCGACCGGGTGGCCCTGAAGCTGGCCGATTACGTGGTAACGGAGAGCGGCTTCGGGGCGGACTGCGGCGCGGAGAAACTTTTCGACATCGTATGCCGGCAGAGCAGGCTGAAGGTGGACTGCGCCGTCGTGACGCTGTCCATCCGCGCGCTGAAAATGCATGGCGGCGCCTACGAATTCCGTCCGGGCCAGAAATACGACAAGGCCGGCGCCGAGAAGGTGAACATGCCGGCCCTGGAGAAGGGGTGCGGGAACCTGCGCATACACATAGAGAACATGCGGGAGTTCGGTCTTCCCGTGGTGGTGACGATAAACCTCTTCTCGGCTGACCAGGACGAGGAAATCGACTTCGTGCGGAAGTATGCGCTGGATAATGGGGCGGCCTTTGCGGTTCCGCTGGAGGCGTGGGCCCGCGGCGGGGCGGGGTGCACCGAGGCGGCCGAGGCGGTGGTCAAGGCGTGTGAGATGCCGAACAACTTCCACCAGCTCTATCCGGACAACATCCCGATTAAGGAAAAGATAGAGACGATTGCGACAAAAATCTACCGCGCGGGCGGCGTGGACTATTCGCCGCTGGCGGACCGCCAAATCCGGATGTACGAGGATATCGGGTTACGGCGGCTTTGCATCAACATGGCCAAGACCCAGCTTTCCATTACGCACGACCCGTTAATAAAGGGCGTGCCGCCCCCGGGCTACCGCATCACGGTGCGGGACGTGCGGGCCTCGGCGGGCGCGGGATTCCTGTATCCCATCCTTGGCGACATGATGACCATGCCGGGCCTGCCCACGCGGCCGGCCTTCCAGGACGTGGACATCGACCGCGACGGCAAAACCATCGGGCTGTTCTAACCGGGTCAATTGAGTTTGGTGCGAGACTCCCTCTCCCGTGAAACGGGAGAGGGAGTCCTTATTATCGAGGGTGAGGGGACCCGAGTACCACGGGGGATTTTCCTTGTTTCTATGCCACCCTCCCCTCTCCCCTTCGGGGAGAGGGTAAGAAGGTATAGGCCCAAATCATAAGAGTAGATTACTCAAAGGCAATTATGGGTGGGGGCTGATACTATCTTGGTGGAGGGTTGTGGCGAATTGGCTAAGCCAGTGGACTTGAAATCCACCGCCCCGCAAGGGGCTTGGGGGTTCAAATCCCTCACCCTCCGCGCCATTAACCATATATTTCCCGCCCACGCTTGATCCAGACCATGGACGGTTTGCATTGCGGACGAGGGGGCTGTTTCGGATAGAATAGGTGAACTAATCGGTAGAAGGAGGACTCGCCAGATGAACAAGGATATGACCGCGAATCCGGCCCCGCTGGGACTGCTGGGGTTCGGAATGACCACGGTTCTGCTGAACCTTCACAACGCCGGCGTCTACCCGCTCGATACGATGATTCTCGCCATGGGCATCTTCTACGGCGGGATGGCGCAGGTGTTCGCCGGGATTATGGAGTGGAAGAAAGGGAACACCTTCGGCACCACGGCCTTCACCTCATACGGGCTGTTCTGGCTGTCGCTGGTGGCCCTGCTGGTCCTGCCGAAGATGGGATGGGGAGCCGCCCCGCAGAACGAGGCCATGGTGGCCTACCTGACGATTTGGGGCGTCTTTACCGCGGTAATGTTCATCGGCACCCTGACCAAGAACGGCGCGCTTCAGTTCGTGTTCGCCTCGCTGGCCATACTGTTCTTCCTGCTGGCCGCGGGCGATTACACCGGCAATCCGGCGATCAAGACGCTGGCCGGCTGGGAAGGGATAATCTGCGGAGTTTCCGCAATCTATACCGGGCTGGCGCAGGTCCTCAACGAGGATTACGGTAGGGCCGTCCTGCCGCTCTGGCCGGTGAAGAAGTAACAGAAACAGGAGGATGAGGATGGTCGCACTGCTTGCCGGTTTACTGGCTATTGGTTCGAGTTGTGCCGCGGCTGACGCCCCGGCGGTCTCCAGCGTCGTGCCCTACGGCTACGTGAAGCTGGACGCGGCGTGGGATGATTCCCGCGTTGATTCGGGGAACTACGCCAAATGGGTCAATGCCGAGGATGTAAACAAGAACGACAGCCAGTTCAGCATGACCGCGAACGAGACCCGGCTGGGCCTGAAAGTAACCGGACCGGAATTCGGGAGGATGAAGACCCGGGCCCAGGTGGAAGGCGACTTCTACGGTGGCGGAGCCGAGAACAAGTCCAACCCGATGTTGCGGCATGCGTATGCCGAAGTATCCTGGCCGGCCTGGGACCTGGCGGTCCTGGGAGGACAGACGGCGGATGTAATCGGGGCGCTCAACCCGCGGGTTCTCAACTACACGGTCTTCTGGTGGGCTGGCAACCTGGGTTATCGCCGTCCGCAATTGCGGGTGACCAAGGGTCTGACGATTGGCGATAACCGGGTGGAGTTCACCGCGGCGGCAGTGCGAACCATTTCAACGAGCGCGATCTGGTTTACGGGCGACCCGGGGGCTGACAACGGCTCCCCGACGGGAGAGGGGCGCATCGCGCTCACCGTACCCACATGGACGAAGCAGAAGGCCACGGTGGGCGTGTCCGGACATTTTGGGCAGGAGGAATGGGACGCATCGAAGGCGGGCAACCCGCGGTATTTCCGCTCGTGGTCCGGCGGCGTGGACCTTGTCCTGCCCGTGCTGGAGACGCTTTCCCTGCAGGGTGAGGGCTGGATGGGCGAGAATTTGGGCGCCTACCTCGGTGGAATCGGCCAGAGCTTCAACTTTTCGAAGTTGAAGGGCATTCGCGCAAAGGGCGGCTGGGTTTCCCTCAACGCGGGCCCATACAAGTTCTGGAAGGTGACCGTCGGGACCAGCGTCGATGACCCGGACGACGACGACCTTTCGGCGGCGGCCGACAAGACGCTTAACCAGGCGGCTTTCGCCAGCGTGACTTACGACATAACCCCGGCATCCACCGTGGGGATAGAAATCTCCGACTGGATGACCAGCTATAAGGAGCTTAAGAAAAACGCCGAGGCGGCCCGGGTCCAGATGTCCCTGATACACCGCTTCTAGTTGAGTGCCGAGTAATCCTCTGGGAAAGCGAGGGCTCGGGGCAGGCTTCTCCGACACGCCGTCCGCACCCCACCGAGGTGCGGACGGTTCCGCTGCCGACCTTTCGCTCGCCCCGTACCAATGCTCAGCGCATGGTACGGGGCACCATGGCCGCGAATTCTCCGTCGCACGCATGGGGTATACCATGCGGCGACTCCGGTCGGCCATGCCGCCAACGGCGGCAATTAAAATGGTTTTCACAATTGCCGGGCGCGCTCCCTGCGCGCCTGACGGTCGGCAGAGGGTCTACGAAGCCTGCCCTCTCGCCCTCGCATGAGCAACGCATTTCAGGAGTAATTACTTAGGAATGAACACCCCACCTTTCGAGTTTCGCCGCAAGGCGCTGGTGGTTGGCGGCAAGCCGCGGCTGACTCTTTCAGGAGAGGTCCAGTACTTCCGCACGGACCGCAAGATCTGGGGGAAGGTGATAAAGCGCCTCAAGGAGGCGCATTGCGATACCCTCTCCACATATATCCCATGGTCCTGGCATGAAATCGGGGACGGGGAGTTCGATTTCACCGGCCGCACCCATCCCTGCCGTGATTTGGCGGGATTCCTCGACATGGCGGCTTCGGCCGGATTCAGGCTGGTGCTCAAGCCCGGCCCCTACGTTTTCGCGGAGCTGAAGAACGGCGGTATCCCGGCATGGCTCATCGAAAAGCACCCGGAAGCCATCGCGCTCGGCCCGGATGGGAAGACGCGCGCCCAGCTCCTCAAGTTCCCCTTCATGTCCTACCTGCACCCGGCCTATATGTCGCACGGGAAGCGCTGGCTGGACGAGGTGTATCAGGTGCTGGAGCCATATTCGAACCGAACCATCCTCTGGCAGGTGGACAACGAAATCAATTACGGGCATTCCTTCTTCTGGTACGGCCCATATTCGCTGGACTACAACCCGTTCCTGGTAAAGCGCGGGATTTACCAGGCGTGGCTACACCGGGAATATGGGACCATCGGTAAGCTGAACTCGCGCTACCGGACGCGCTGGCGCACTTTTGATAACGCGGTTCCGCCCGTAAAATATTCGCCCGCGCCGGGCGACGTGTGCCGGAGCATGGACTGGGTGGGATTCAAGGAGTGGATTGCCGTCGAAAACGTCCGGCAGTTCTGCGATTACCTGCACGGGTTGGGGGTGGCCGGGCCGTTCTGCGTGAACGCCCCTTTCACGGCCTGGCCGACCGCCTGGGCGAACACCAAGCGGTGGATGAAGAACCAGGACTACGAGGTGGTAATCGCCCATGTGGACTATCCGGGCATGATTAATGACAGCAATATCGGAGAGACGCTGGGGCTCATCCACTACGCGCGGGGGTGCGACAACGCAATCGAGACCAACCTGGAGACCCAGGCCTGCACCGTTTCAAAGATATGGGGGAAGCACGGCGCCTCCTACGACCTCACGCACAAGTCGCTGGTAGGCGCAGGAATGAACGTCGTAAACTACTACTGGTTCAACGACGGCATCAATTTCGAGGGGTCCGGCCATTACCAGGTAAGCCACGAATACAACTGCCCGCTGGACGTCCGGGGAAACCCCAAGCCGCACTATTTCGGGATAAAGCACGTCAATTCCTTCCTGAAAGCGCACCCGGAAATCGCCTCCACGACCCCCCGCGCCGAGGTGGAGGTGGCGAACACGCACGAATGGGGGAGGGGATTCTTCTCCACTGCCCGCTGGGACGGGTCGCTGGACAACAAGGCCAATGCGGTCCTCAACCTGCTGGGCGGATGCGGGGTGACCTTCGACACGCTGGACTTGCGCGACTGGGATACGGCGAAACGGAAACCGCGGACGCTTTTCGTCCAGCCGCCGAGGTTCATGCCCCGTTACGCCATGGAAAAGCTCGTCAAATACGCCAGGTCCGGCGGGCACCTAATCATTTCCAATTACTTGCCGCTGGAAGACGAGAATTTGAGGCCGTGCCGTAAGCTGGCTGCGGCGCTGGGCGCGTCTTCCACGGGGGTTATTCCCGCCAAGTCGGGCGGGCTGGAGCCGAACAAAATCCAGGTTGTCGGCAAGGAAATATTCGTCCTGGACCGCCTGCAATGGTTCAAGCGTCCCGCCGGGTCAAAGGTCTTCGCCACATGCGAAGGGAAGACCGTCGGTTTTAGGCGGAGGCTCGGGCGAGGGCGGGTCAGCGTCCTTGGTTTCAAGCTGGAATTTCTTTTCACGGAACTGCACCGGGCGGTGCTTGGTGCGCTTCTAGGAAGGAAGCTTTCATCGGGGCCGCTGGTCCTAACCCGGTCGGGAGAGGGAACAGTCCTCAAGACGGTCCTGAATGTCCATGACGAGCCCGATGATGCAATGGTAGACGGAAAACGAATCCATCTCCCCGGCAAAACCGCCGCGTTTGTCTTAAAGAAGAAAGGCCGCCGCACTATTTTCATTTAGTGCGCCTCAATTATATTCAAATACAAGGAATAGTTCGGTGAATGTGAGACTCCCTCTGCCGCGAAGCGTTCGGCTGGTGTTCCGCAGGAACACAATAAATAACTATTCCAATAGCCGCGGGCGCTCTTGCGCCCCAGAGAGGGAGTCATGGGACGAGAGGGTGAGGGAACCAGAGACATGGGGAATAATCCCTGCTCTCGGGTCCCCTCACCCTCCCCTCTCCCCTTCGGGGAGAGGGTTCAATCAGAGAAGTGCGGTACTGAAATACCTCTCGGCCCGGTCAGGAAGGACCGTCGCGACGTTTCCTTTCATGCGGCTGGATATTAAGCGGGCCGCCCAGATGTTCGCTCCCGAGGATATGCCGACCAGAAGCCCGTGCTTCTTGGCCAGTTCAAGCGTCGTAGTAATTGCGTCTTCATCCGAAACCTCGACAACCTCGTCAACCATCTTCACGTCAAGTATGGCGGGTATGAAACCGTCTCCAATCCCCTGTATCTTGTGCAATCCGGGTTCATGCCCAAGCAGGGCGGCGACGCCCTTGGGCTCGACTGCAACTATCCGGACGCCCGGTTTGTCTTCCTTGAGGAATATGCCGACTCCCTGAAGGGTGCCGCCCGAGCCAACGCCAGCGACAAAGGCGGCGATGTCGCCCGATATGTCCTGCCATAACTCGGGCGCCGTCTTTTCGTAGTGGACCTGGGGATTGTGGGGGTTCTCGAACTGCTGGGGGACGAAGATATTCCTGTCCTTGGTTGCCATTTCACGCACTCGCTGGACGGCCCCGGCGATTCCTCCCTTGTCCGCGGTGAGGATAAGTTCCGCGCCGAGGGCCTTGATGAGTTTCTTGCGCTCCTCGCTCATCCCTTCTGGCATTACTATGATGACCCGGTATCCCTTGAGCTTGCCAACGAGGGCTACGCCAATGCCGGTGTTGCCGGAAGTGGGCTCGACGATGACTGAACCAGCCTTGAGGCGCCCGTCGCGTTCCGCGCCTTCAATCATCGCGAGCGCCACGCGGTCCTTGATGCTCCCGCCGGGATTCAGGAATTCGGCCTTGGCAAAGACGCGCGAGCCCTCCCCATCCTTGAGCCGGATGAGGGGGGTATTGCCGATAAGATTGAGGACGCTGTCAGTGAGCACCAGTAAACCCTCAACGCTATTCTACAGTTTTGGCGCGGCTCTTCCAGTCCCCCTCACCCTCTTTTTTCCTTTTCCGCTCCCCATCCCTCTCCCCCAACAATGGGGGAGAGGGATAAGCGAAGAGCAAGGATGAAAAGGGTGAGGGGGACAGAAAGGCAGGACAACGGGGACAGTTGAATGCAGGCGCAGATTTCTGCCATCCTATTAACACCATGAAATCAGGAGACTTTTCCGCCGACCAGAAGGAATTTGTAATAACCAACCCGGACCTGCCGAGGCCGTGGATCAACTACCTTTTCACGGACGACTACTGCGCGGTCATATCGCAGACCGGCGGAGGATACAGCTTCCTGCAGGACTGCCGGCGTTACCGTATAAACGCATGGAATCCGGAATACCTGTATGCGGATCGGCCGGGCCGCTATGTGTTCCTGCGCGACCGGGAAACGGGGGAGTATTGGTCGGTTAACTGGCAGCCGCTGTGCCCCGAGAAGCAGGATTTCACCTGCGTCCACGGCATGGGGCATACGACCATACGCTCTCGGCACAATGGGATAGACGCATCGGTCGAATACCTCGTCCCGCCCAAGGACTCATTGGAACTTTGGCGGGTGACCCTCCGGAACACCGGCCCCAAGTCCCGCCAGCTCGGTGCCTTCACCTACTGGCACCTCATCCTGAACGACTACCAGGAGGAAATCGTCTGGAAGAACATCTTCTCGCTCTACAACTTCGGGCGGTATGACCGGGGGCTCAAGGCGGCCATCCTGTCCAAGAGCACCCATGGCTGGTTCGGGGAATTCCCCTATTTGGGCTTTATGGGCTCAACATGCCCCGTAAAGGCCTTTGAAACGCGCAAAGAGGCCTTCTGGGGGGCTAATGAGGTGTTCCACCGCCCCAAGGCCCTAGAGGAGGGAAAGCTCTCAAATGGGGCCTGTTTTGGAGAGAACATGATTGCCTCCCTCCAGCACGATATTTCCGTCCCGGCGGGGGGAGTGGTCCAGTTCACGGTAATCGCGGGGCTGGGGAAGACCAAAATCGACGTTGGGCGGCTCCTGAAGAAATACCGCAAGCCGGGGGCGTTTGACGAGGCGCGACGGGGCACCGACGCGGTCTGGGCGAAGAGGCTTGATGGCGTATGGGTCAAGACACCGGACCGGGACTTCGACTGCCTTACCAACTACTGGACCAAGTACCAGTTGTGGGTGGCGAACTCCTGGAGCCGGTCGCCGTCCTTCTACCACGAGGGTATGGGCGGAGGAAAGGGTTACCGCGATTCCTGCCAGGACGCCGAGGGGATTCTCTCGCTGGCCCCGGACTATGTCCGGGACAAGCTGGTGAAGATTGCCCGGTGCCATTTCAGGGACGGACATTGCGCGCCCGGCTGGTCTGACATGACGGGGTTGTACAAGGGCGAGCCGCGCGCCGACCATCCGGCCTGGTTCGTTTACACGGTGCACGCCTATGTGCGCGAATCGGGGGACCGCGGCTTCCTGAAACACAAGGTGGAATGGGCTGACGGGGGGAAGGGAACCATCTTCGACCACGTCCTCGCGAATCTGGAGCATCTCTGGAAGCACCGGGGGGCTCACGGTATGCCGCTGATAGGGATAGCAGACTGGAACGATGCCATCGACCAGGCGGGGAGGAAAGGAAAAGGCGAGAGCGTTTGGCTGGGAATAGCGTTCTATCGTTCGCTCCTGGCGGCCGCGGAGTTGGCGGAACAGGACGGGAAACGTGCGAAGGCGAAGGAACTGCGGGGCCGCGCCGCCAAACTGAAGGAAATCATCAATTCACCGGCGGGGTGGGATGGGAAATGGTACCGGGGAGGGTATACCGACAACGGGAAGCCGTTCGGGTCCGCCAAGTGCAAGCAAGGGAAAATCCACATCAATTCCCAGTCCTGGGCCGTGCTGGGGAATGTTTGCGAGGGCGACCGGTTGAAGCGCGTCCTGAAATCAATTGACACGATGTGCGACAGCAAATACGGGCCGGTCCTGCTGGCGCCCGCCTACACCACACCGGACCCAACCATTGGACGGATAACGAAGTTTGCCGCCGGAACGAAGGAAAATGCCTCAGTCTTCTGCCACGCGGTGATGTTCAAGGCGGTAGCGGATTGCATGGCAAAGCGCGCCGATGCGGCCTACAAGTCCATTTGCGCGATTATGCCCAGCCGCCGGGAGGAAAAGGTTTACAAAGCGGAACCCTATTCCTACGCCGAATATGTAATAGGTCCTGCCCATCCCTACTTGGCGGGTGAGGGTGCGTTTACGTGGATTACAGGAAGCGCGGGCTGGGCTTTCCTTGCAGCCACCGAATGGATTCTTGGCGCGCGCCGGGAGTTCAACGGCTTACGCATCGACCCATGCCTGCCTTCGTCTTGGAAGCGTGCCTTCATCACCCGCCGCTTCCGCGGCACGACCTATGAAATCGACATCGAACGCAAGCTTGGTGTGAAGCCTGGCGAGAAACGCATAACGCTCGATGGCAAGTCCTTCGCGGGCGACATTCTTCCCGCCAGAAAGGACGGCAAAACCCACAAAGTCAGGGTGTTGATAGGGCCAAGGAATTCAAGGCCGGTAGCATAGATATCCGGTGAAGGTCAGGGCGTATAGAAAGGGTGATGGCGCAGAATTCGTGGCGCTGGTGGGGGCGTTGGCAAAGTTTGAAAAGCTCAAGCCCCCCAGGCGGGCTGCCGCCAAGCGGCTTACGCGGGAAATTGGCCGCCGGATCCGTGTGTTCATCCTCGAGGAAAAAGGCCGCGCCGTTGGATACGTCATCTACTGCTTTATCTACAGCAGCTTTCTCGCCCGGCCTACGCTGTTCCTGGAGGACATTTTCGTCCTGCCAGAGGCAAGAAGACGGGGAGGAGGTGGGATGCTGATGAGGCGTGTTATGGCAGAGGCTAGGAGGAATAAATGCGGCCGGGCCGAATGGATAGTGCTCGGCTGGAACAGGAAGGCGCAAGGATTCTATCGCCGCTTCGGTGCTCGGCCGCTGGCCGGGTGGACTCCCTGGCGGATGAAGGTCTAGCCCGTCTGCGTTCCATTTGTTCCGGTTCCATTCCGGTGTTTTGGAGTAATCCATATGAACAGGGTCCGATAGGGGACATAGAGGTTAAGGGAGGCACCCAGCCGGTATGTTTGGGTGTCTTTCATAGGCAAACGACTCTTTCAGGGGCGATGGTAGAATCAAGTCGATATTATTCCTCGGAGAGGCAGGGATTCGAACCCGGGATCCAGGTATTAGCCCGGACAACTGCTTAGCAGGCAGCTGCCTTCAGCCGCTCGGCTATTTCTACAGGCCAAACCGCGGCGATTTAGAAGGAAAGAGGCTCACCCGGGATAATATCGCGAAGGAATGACGATGCATCGCGGCAGGTTATGCCTGATATGGCGCCGGATGGTGGATTCGGCATAACCATAACTGCCTTGGCCTCATGGTAATCGCGAAGGAATGCCTGAAGGCCTCGAAAATCGTTCTCAACGATTTTTCCGGAGGACTTGACCTCAATCGCGTATAGACCGGCCTCACCGAATAGGATGATGTCGACTTCAAGGCCTGCGCGGGTTCTCCAATAGAAAAGCTCGTTCTTTCCGGGGGCATTTGCCATCCAGGCACGCAGGTGTGCGGCGACAAGACCCTCAAGCGCGCCGCCACCAATCTCGCGTCCTGTATCCAGCGGGTTGCGGGGACGTAACGCTTGAAATACACCGGGGTCGAAGAAGTAGAACTTTGGGCGAGCGGCCATAAGGCGTTTGGCGCGCTTGGAGAAGACCTTTAGCCGGAACGCCAGCATCATGTCTTCGAGCACTTCCACGTAACCTTCCGCGCTCCTCCTTGTGACGGAACATTCCTTGGCGACAGCAGTAAGGTTTAATTGGCCGCCATGGGACAACGAAACCGCTTCAAGAAAACGGGCGAAGGCCCCGAGGTCACGAACGGAAGCTTCTTCGCGCACCTCCTGTTGGATGTAGAGTGCGGAATATGCCTTCAGGGTTTCCACTGGCCTGGCGGATGCAAGTACCAGTGGAACCATGCCAAGCTTGATGGCGCAGTCGAGTTCGAATGCATGGCCAAGTTCACAGGCAAGATAGGGATGAAATTGCCTCATAAGAAGGCGCCCTCCAAGCAGATTAACTCCCGTGCGCCGCAGCTTGCGGGCGCTTGAACCGGTGAGAATAAATTGACGTCCCCGGGAAGCACCTTCCATCGCTTGATGGACGGCATCGAGAAGAGAGGGAGCCTTTTGTATTTCATCAATGATGATTGGTTCGTCCTTGGGGGCCTTTGCGATGGCCAGTCCGAGCCGTTCGGGTTGCGCGGTCATTTCACGGAATACAACGGGATCTAGAAGGTCAATGTATAGGGATCGGGGATATGCGTGGTGAAGCCATGTGGACTTTCCCGATCCGCGCGGCCCAAAAAGGAAATGGCTTTGGCTGATTTTTGGGAATCGCCTTTCAAGGTATTTCATGCTAATGCAATATTAACATGCCAGGTGAATATTGCAACAGGCTCGGATATGGTTCAGGGAGAGGAGATCCGATTACTGAGCGTGGCCCGAATATTTGGCGAAGGCAGACCCCGAGCGAAGAATGTGTTATCTGGGTGTGTGATAGCGCAGTCCGAACCCGGGTTCCACTGGGTGAGGACAAAAAAGCCCCGGATAAACATTCCGGACGCAATGAAGGAGGGGGATAGAGGCAGGGACCAAGCGGAGCCAGTGTTTGGCGAAGCGCAGAGCCGCCAGTCAGTAAATAAATCGGTCTCCATAGATAACCCGAGGCCAACGGCCGAGGATTGGCCCGCAGAGGCATGGACCAGGTGGCGTACCAAATACCTTTTATTCGACATGCGCCGAAATCGAATTTAGTTCGATTTCGGCGCGACATTGGAGAGGGGAAGCAGTCCCGGCCCATACCGGAGATGGATGGATGAGGAGGCCGGGACGTCGAAAGGGGGGAACCCCTTCGTGGGTTCCCCCCTTCGAGTAGTCCCCGGAGAGGCAGGGATTCGAACCCTGGGTCCAGGTATTAGCCCGGACAACTGCTTAGCAGGCAGCTGCCTTCAGCCGCTCGGCCACCTCTCCAGATCACCTTGGAAGGGGCTACCGCCCCCTTCCAACGGGGCTTCCGCGGCCGGTAACTGAATTACCGGCCGCTCCACCCGACCCCGCCATCGGGTAGGCGGGGTCGGGCTGCGCTTCGGCAAACATCGCCTCCGCTTGGCCCCCGCCTCCCCCGCATTATTACCAAACTACAATAACTTGGTCGCTGTCACCCCCCAATTGCAAATAAATGGGAGTGATTAACAGGTATTTTACCTTACGGCAGAAGGAATGATAATAGACCAATGGAGATAATCGGAAAGGCGGCGATAAATCCGGGGGTAATGTGGGCGGGGAAGGGGGTGCTGATAGCGGATATGCTGGCGCCTTTCGCTGTCATGAATTGCCCGGGGTTGGCTTGGGGGCAGGCGCCGGCGTGGGCGCGAGGTCTGGGGTGGGGGTTATACATCGCAGGATGCGCCCTAATCGTGGCAGGAACCATGAATCTGGGGAAGAGCCTGCGGTTGGGGCTTCCCAGAGGGAAGACCGGATTGCATACAGGTGGGCTTTATGCTTTCTCGCGAAACCCCATCTATGCAGGTTTCTATCCGGTGCTATCGGGGGTAGGGATACTGGCGCCGCATCCTGTTGTTTGGGCGCTTGGCGTTTTCTCGCTTGCCATCCATCATTGGGTAATCCTGGCCGAGGAGCGGTTCCTGGAGAAGAGATTCGGAGCGGGTTGGGAGAGATACAGAAGGAAAGTGAGGAGATACATCTAGGAATGAATGAACATCCATCTCAGGGCCTAATGAGCCTCGCCTAATACAGTGACATCAATATGTGAATAAACGCGTGTGAGCGAGGAATCCCCTACCAACATTTGGATGAGCCTGCACCCGAGCAACGCCCCGGCGTGCGCGGCGCCCCAGGA